>OFRM01000111.1_pt1 | contig 35289 bp, 34 predicted proteins | sample 1543101 | NCBI WGS metagenome assembly OFRM01 (sample SAMN07774223, study PRJEB24372) | wastewater metagenome | isolation source: Exp Tend VB 0WW | collected 2016-02
TAACTTCGTGGTGGATGGCCTATTTGGGCTCGATGGTGGCGGCTTTATTGCGTGGAGAGAAGAGCGCATATCGTGGAAGTCATTTAGAAGAGGCCGCATATAGCATTGCGGATCAAAATCATTTGAAGTCACCACTGGATTGATTCGCAACGGAGTTTTGATTTAGGAAATAAACATAAATGGCAGATCTAGCATTCGTTAGTTTTAGCGGGACAACCCGCCCAACCGCATTTGGTTTGTTTGATGCCGACGCACAATTTCAAGCTGATGCGGATCGAATGGTCTATTACATTCAGCGAGAAATGGGCGCTCCCGTCATTGATTCAGAGTTGGATCTTCGACAGATTTGGACTGCGTTTGAGCAAGCCAGCATTGAATATTCGACCACAATCAACACATATCACGCCAAAAACGTAATGCTAGATCTTCTTGGAAGATCCACTGGAAGTCTATCAGGCTCAGAGGGAGCCCTTCCGCTATTCAATACGTCAGAGTTTTCAAGAAAGATTTTAATTCAATACTCTGCAGAGTTTGGAGCCAACTCGCCATATGCCTGGATGACAGCTTCAGTCAATTTAATTCCAAATCAACAAACATATGATTTGTTGGCTCCGATTTCTGGAATTCTATCGGGGACATCAAATGCAAATCAACTGGTACAAATTAGAAAAGTTCATCACTATGAGCCAACTGCTGCTTATAGATTTTTTGATACTACTTCTGTCATGAATTTCATGGCGAATAATATGAATTTCGCATCATATTCGCCAGAGACAATCTTCTATCTTCTTCCAATTTGGGAGGACGTTCTCAGAGGAACCCAGCTTTCATTGAATCAAAGAGTTCGAAGATCAAATTATAGCTTCGATATTCAGGGATATCAATTGAGAGTTTATCCTGTGCCAACCAGAGCCCAAAAGCTCTATTACGAATGGTCAGTGTCAAGAGATCCTCTCAATGCTACAATTGGTGGAGTTCCACTTCATCAATCTAGAGGTGTCACCTCCAATTTGTCCAACGTCGCATTTGGCCACATTGGATATGGAAACATAAATTCAATTGGAAAGACTTGGATCTGGAGAATGACACTTGCCATGAGCAAGGAGATATTGGGAAATATTCGCTCTGCTTATTCGAGCATTGCAATTCCTGATGGATCAATTACGTTGAATGGTCCAGAGCTTATATCGCAGGCAAAATCCGAAATGGAAAATTTGCGCCAAGAACTTCGAGAGATTTTGGAACAATTGAGCTACAAGAATTTGATGTCAGAAAGAGTGGAGCTTGAAGAATTGGCCAAGAAATCGGCCAGCAACGTGCCCTTACTCATCTATGTGAGTCGATAATATGCTAAAAGAGGATGCACTAAACGTTGGTTTGGATTTGGCCGGACTCATTCCTGGAATTGGAGAGTTCGCTGATGCTGCCAATGCTTTGTTGTATGCTTCTAGAGGTGAATATCTTCTTGCTGGTCTATCTCTAATCTCTACAATTCCTGCTCTTGGAGATGCCATAGGAAAGGGTGGCAAGGTTGCTTTGTGGCTTCAAAAGACCGCCCCAAAGCTTTCTGGAAAGATTGCCAAATATGGTCCAGATGTGGCCAATGGAATTCGAACAATCAAGACATTGATCATTCAAAACAAGCCATTGATTCAAAAAATCTTTGCCGCCCTAAAACAAGAATCAACAAGAAATCCAATTGCGAACAAATTGTCTACACACACTCCCAAAATCTGGGAGGCTTTGGATGTTTTTACCAGAAGTCAGGAGATGACCGATATGCAACAAGAATCAATTTTTCTTCCATCCTTGATGGAGACCTTATTCAGTGAAGATTATGATTTGGAAGAGATGCTTCACGATGCCGATTCCGCTGCATCAGATAAGGATGTAGAGACCGCAAATGCTCTGTTGACTAGATACTCCACACTAAGGAATGATGGCTCTCCTGAGCCTCTTAGGGGGGGCGACGCTAAGGCTGCCAAGATAAAGAGCAAGCTATGCAAAAAATGAAAAAATTATCACTTTTGAGAATTTTCGAATCTCACATGATTGATGGCGGAATTTCTCCACAGGAAGCTCAAAAGATCGCTGCAAAATTGAATCTCGACTTCAACAAAGAGAGATTTGGTTTCGAAGAATTTCTTGATGGCGCAAATCATGAAATTGAGCACAAGAAGGAAGTCAACTCAAGTCCAACAAAGATTGCTCAAATTGCATTGGATCACCTTCGGGAAGATCCAGATTATTACAAAAAATTGGCAACAATAGAGAGCGATTGAGAAATGAGAAAGAATCTTTCTTTGAATTTGCTATCAAAGCGTAATATTGACAATGCTCGCATTCGTGATGCCTATTTTTACAAAGACAAAGTTGAACTTGTTTTGTGGGACGCTAAAATGTACGATGATGATGGACATTTGACTTTCAATTACGATGAATTGAGGAATCCTTGAGGCTCTCACTAAGAAATATAATGGAAAACATTGAAAAAAATGCTGCAGAGGCAGCAAAGAAAGGGCAGATGGTTGCTTTCTTTTTGCCGACAGATATCGGCTCAAAGCTTCAAGATTTGTTTATGGACACTCCAGGTGATGCAGTTCAACCAGAAGACATGCACATCACTCTTGGATTATTTCATGGCGAAAATAACCACATAAAGAAGGCGAGATTAGTTTTGCAGGATTTAGCTCAGAGCATGGATCCAGTGAAAGTTAAGATTTCTGGTTTTGGAAAATTTTCACCACACAAATCAAACGATTTCAAGCATGTTCTGTACGCAACTCCCGAATCTGAGGAATTATTCGACCTACACGATACAATTTTCTCAGCCTTCAAAAAGCACGGACTAAGTATTGATAATGGGGATTTTGAATTTAAGCCGCACATCACAATAAAATACTGCAACAGTGAGCCAGATGTTGATAGAAAAATGGAAGATCCAATCTTTACTTTGAAGAAATTAAGTCTGGCATGTGATAGCAAAAGATTCGATTCAGAATTAAGAGGAACTTGAAAATGAGAAAAATGTCTTTGATGAGATTGCTTGAGTCTGATATTTTAAACAAAAACCAGCAACTCAAGTTTAGTGTTATGCAGGAGCTTCCAGGTTATATCCAGACCTTCATGAAGCAAATTAAAGAAGATAAGTATCGAGAGGCTGTAATGACTCTTGATGCTCTAATCGATACGGCAAAAAAGATTCAAGTTGAATTGAATCGCCAGTTGTCTTCATCTCCGGAGGTTGGAAATTCTATCAAGCCAGAGGAAATTTAAATAGTTGACTGAAACTAGAACATTCGATACGAAGAGGCAGATCAAACCTCTTGATTTAATTGATGTAGATCAAGCTTTCAAGAATTGGTGGGATCTGAAATTGGGTTTGTCTCTTCTGGATTCTGTTGGAGATCGACAGAAGATTCCAGTTCGAATGATTTCGCCAGAACGATGGAGTCTTGCACGAGAAGAGGGAATTCGAAACAAAGAGGGAGTTCTATCTCTTCCTATCATTGCAATTGCAAGAACTGGAGAGGGCGGTCCAAATGAGCCTGGATTTCAAAGAATTTTCGCCGACATCAAGCAAGATCACACATATTACAAAGAAGTTAACGAAAAGAGTTCATTAATCAAGGAACTCAACAATGCAAGAGTTAAAAATATCGATCCATCTCTGCCAATATATGAGATATTCACTCACAAAGCTCCAGATCACTATGCATTAAGTTACGAGGTCTCCATATGGGTTCCATACATGGAAGACATGAATATATGCATTCAGAAGATTGGCCAGGAATTGGATTACAAGTCTGTGAAAAGTTTCCAATTTAAAACTGAAGATGGATTCGTTTTTAACGCATTCCAGGAAGAAGCTCTTGAGGACGATTCAAATACTGCAGAATTCACTGGAAAAGAGAGAATCATCAGAAAAATCTATAAATTCAAGGTGCCAGCATACATCATGCCTCAATCAGACCAGAAGAGGGACACCTTTAAAAGATACTTTAGCCAAACGAAGTTAGTATTTAAAGAAGAGACCGTTGTTAAAAACAAGGGGCCAAAATAGTAAATGCCGTTATTTCGTTCAAAACATAACATAGAGTATCTCAAAAGAAAGAATAAAGAGCTTGTCGAACACATTATCGGCGAGAAGATAACCTATTATGGAATCTCTCAAACGTTCACCAAGAAGAATCTGTACGGTGAGGCTAGAGAGAAGGTTCACGAGGCACCTGTAGAAATTAAGGCGCTAGTAAAATGGAAAGATCAAGAGATTAAGACTGACAAATTCGGTCAAGATGTTGGATATAGCATTGCTTTTTATCCGCTGTTGGACACTCTCAATGATTTGAATTTATCTCCAAGAGAGGGAGATTTCGTTGAGTATGACTCAAAGTTTTTCGAAATAACACAAATATCGTATCCTCGCCAAATGCTAGGAAAAGAAGATGAGAGCTTTTATCTCACCTTGGATTGCGTCACGACAAGGGAGGGAGTCTTTCATGCTCTAGTTTCTGGAAGCCCAGATGACGCCAAGAGAACACGACCAGACAATCGTTTGAGTTCTAGCTTTCTATATGAAGATGTTACTTTTCCATTTAGCGGAAGCAGCTAAAAATTAAATGGTAAATAGTTGTGCTTTTGAGTTTATTTCAATATATTTAGTAATGTTTATAAGGAGAATTTAATTTTATGGTAGACAGAGTATTAATTTCGCCCGGCGTATATGATAGAGAGATTGATGGTACTATTCGTCCAGCTTCTCCTGTTGGCGTTGGTGCAGCAGTAATTGTTCAGAGAGCTAAAGGTCCAGCAATGGAGCCTATTTTAGTTAAAGATCGAGATGAAGATGAGTTGCTTTTCGGTCTACCATCCTCAAATGGAAAAGATTTTGGAGCATACACTGCTCGAACTTATCTAAATCTCCAAACAAACCCACTAACTCAAATTCGTGTTTTGGGTATGGATGACACCGGAGTAACTCCAGGATTTAACATTGGAGCCGCTGGCGGGCTTTATGCGATTGCTGGATCAGGCTCTCAAGTGGTTGCCCTTATTTTGTCGTCCGGAACTGTAACACTTGGTGGCACGCTAACATCATCTGCCGACTCATTGGCTTTGTCAATTGCCGGTTATGGAGATGTTACAGCCAGCTTGAATAAGTCAAGCTCCAAATACCTAAAGAAAGTGTTGAACACTGACCCGACCCAGTACAGCACTCAGAAGCATTTGGTTTATGCAGTTTACGACTATGCAAGCAAGACTCCGGCATTTCAAAATGCGTTCTTCTCGCTCAAGATTCCGTCAGCAAATAACTGGCAGGATTCGTTTATCACCGGCTCGACAACCACGATCATTTCTCAACCATTCAGCACGACTGAATATGATATCTTCGGTATCGGAAATCGATTTGCGGGAGCCAGTGCAAACAAAGAGTTCAAGATTACCATTTTGAACATTAAGAAATCTTCAAATCCTGACGTTGATGAGTTTGGAACCTTCTCGCTAGTTGTTCGTAGGTACGACGACAACGATAGAAATCCAGTTATCCTTGAGTCATTTTCTGGATTAACCCTAAATCCAGATTCACCAAATTACGTCTGTCGAGTAATCGGTGATATGTACAAGGTTTGGAATAAGTCCGAGAAGAAATTCGATGAATTTGGCGAATATGAAAATAAGTCGAAGTATATCTACGTTGTGCCCTCTCTTGATTTGAGAAATGGCAACGTTCCAGATTCGGCACTTCCATTCGGATTCAAGGGTCATAGATCAGTATTGTCTGGTGCGTTGACTGACAAGGCTTCATTCCCAGACGTTCCTTTCGTGTCAAACATGACCTACAAGACAGATTTCAACACCAGAGTCTGTTGGGGTGTTGCAGTCGTGAACAACTCATCTGGTTCGCTAAATGATGGTGTTCTTGATCGCGCCCTCCACTTACCAAAAGCTTTGACACTAGCTTCCGGCTCAACTGGAGCAAAGTTCAGCTTGAAGTGGCTCTCAGCATCAGTTGGATCAGTTTCTGGATTTGATGTTGCCTCAAGATTGACAGATATTGAGATCTCAGTAATGTCAACCTCAATCAACTACAATACAGCAAGCACTGTTCCATCAACATCTGGCTCAAGCGGATTTACTGGATACCTAAGCTTGGAGAATATCGAAAATACTCCCCTCGCGAAATTCACCACAATCGTTACTGACGGTTTCGATGGTGTGGATATCACCAGAGCAAATCCATTCGACCCAGCGGATATGACGACTACAACTGCATATCAGACATACGCACACAGAACCGCAATCGACATGCTTGCAAATCCTGATGAATTTGAATTCACAGACATTGCCGTTCCTGGAGTTTGGGCAACCAAGGTCACAGACTACGCAATTGACATGGCCGAGGGTCGTGGAGATATCTTCTACATCATGGATGTTTCTGGAACGACAGTCGATGACGTAATCGATCATGTGACAGCCAAGAACGTTGACTCAAACTATGCTGCTTGTTACTACCCCGAGCTTACGATTAACGATTCGGTTAACCGCAAACAGGTGAACGTTCCCAATACTGTCGTAATGCCAGCAGTATTCGCCTACAATGACTCGGTTGCATTCCCCTGGTATGCACCAGCCGGTATGAATCGAGGCGGCCTAAAGGTTCACGGAGTCAAGAAAGCCAAAGAGAAACTATCAAAGCCAAAGAGAGACAAACTACAAGAGAACAGAATCAATCCAATTGCTTCGTTCTCGGGAGAGGGAGTTGTTGTATTTGGTCAGGTAACTCTCCAGAAGGCGGCCTCCGCACTTGATCGAATCAACGTTCGAAGAATGCTTCTTCGAGTTCGAAAGATGATCGCAAAAGAAGCTACAAAGATCATCTTCGAGCCAAACGTTCCAGCAGTGTGGGATAGATTCAAGGCAAGAGTTCGACCAAAGCTTGAAGCAATTCAGAGAAACTTTGGTATCGAAGAGTTCGAGCTAATTCTAGATGAGAGTACAACAAGTGAAGATCTAATTGAAAGAAATATCATGTATGGCAAGATTGCAATCAAGCCAACAAGAGCGGCGGAAAAGATTCTTCTAGACTTCTTCGTTACAAACAATGCGGCATCTTTCGCCGAGTAAAACATGCGAAAATAGTGGAGTGGAGAAATGATAAATTGAGAAAGGAGGCTCGAAAGGGCCTCTTTTTTTTTACCAAAAATCAAATTGTACCTACTTACAAAGAGACTCTATCTAATAGTGGGAGATAAATTAAATGGCAGAGATTTTAGATATTAACCAAATGCTTGCAAACGAATATGAGCCAAAACGTGGCTTTCGTTGGGTTCTAGAAATAGAGGGTATTGATGCGTTTACCGCAAAAACAGCAGCAAGACCAAGTAAGGAACACGAAGAAGTTACCATTGATTACATCAATGAAAAGCGATTCTTAGCTGGCAAAGGACGATGGAATCCTATTGATATTGAGTTGTATGATCCGATCGCACCGGCTCAATCACAAAAGGTGATGGAGTGGTTGAAGTTGGTCCATGATGACTCAACAGGAAAAATGGGCTACGCTTTGACCTACAAGAAAGATTTCTTTTTGAAGATTCTTGATGGCGGCGGCCTTGTCGTTGAGAAGTGGCAGGCAATTGGTGCTTGGCCAAAGAATATCACCCTCGGAAATTTGGACTATACAGACAACAACCCACTAACAGTGAAGTTTACATGCGTATCCGACAAGTGGAAGCTAATTTTCTAAAAAATGAATCAAAGAATATTCAAAGAGGCGGGAAATTTTGAGGGATTAACACCTCAAGAAAAAGCGCAACTAGCAGGAATTCAAGATCCAGACCTTCGAAATACGGTTGGCGGCACACTTACAAACTTGAGACGAAGAGGAAAAAATGTAGATGTTAAAAACGTTGCTAACCAATTATTGCAAGTTCCTGCATTTCGTAATAACGCAGAGCTTCAAAGGTTCTCTACTTCTTTCTTTGCACAGAGCAAGAGTCCAGAAGATGTTAATGCGGCTCTATCTGTAGGATCATCTGGCCAAGCACCGCTTCCTTCCAACTTTAGACCTGGCACAACTCAATTACAGCCAGCAAATAAGACTGCAAATGTGACGAAAGTTTCAAATGTGTCTCCTCCACCGACCGATTTACATCAGAGAGTCACCGGAAACCTTCCACAAGTTCAGCAAAAAGAGGGCGAATTCGAGAAGCAACTAAGAATGAGAAAAGAAAGAAATACCAAAGGCCAAATTAAAGAGTTTATAAATCCAATTGCTGCAATGGGTGGAGCCCTCAAAAATATAACAAGCGTAATTGCGAGATTGAAACCAGAAGAGTTGGCTGCCGTTGCAAGTATGATTAACGGATTAATGCAGAATTCAAATAATAGAGGCGGAAATACAATGATGGCTACTGAAAATAAAAAAATGTTAACCGAAGTCCTAAAAAGACAAATTATAGAGCAGATTCAAACAAAGAGAACTGTTGAAAGGATTTTGTCGGAAGGTCCTCTTGATTCAATTTGGTCTAAAATAAAGAGCGCAGGAAGTGCTGTTGGTCAAAAGATGGGACTTGGCGGTCAACTTGGACGAGACGCCAATATGGCTGGTGCAAGAGATCAAACCAATCAGATGGTTCAGGATCTTACGAAGTTGATTGGCAAAGTGAATCAAAATAGACAGAAGTTCAACTCTTCGATTCTAAAAAATTCCCAGATCGTAAATTCATATCATGAATTGGTTTCTGGATTGGTTGATGCCTATCAGCAAAGCCAGCATCAATTGGGACCAGCCGGACCGCAAATCACTCGTCAGATTCAGGATGCAGTAGGAAACTTCGTTTACGACTTAAAGAGTGAAAAAGAACAGATTGATATGTTCTTGAAGCAGCTTCAGGATGCTGGCTCCGCAAAAGTTGGAGGTTCAGCACAAATTAACAAACAACAAGGCACAATGGATCCAACATTGCTTGGTGCAGCCTCCAAGAAGAGAGCGGAAGTTGCTAGATTGGATGACCAATCGCACATTGGTCCAAATGCTGCAAACTCATTTAATCGAAATGCTCCTGGTGGAAAGTTGGGTCCAGAGGATCTAAACAAGACCAAAGATTCAATTTTGAATAGAGCTAAAGGTGCAAAGACCGAACAGGAAAGAGTCGCCGCCATGAATGATCTTCAAAATTTGTTCATGCGACAAATCAATAGAGAGAAGGGCGACAAAAAGAAAGCTCCAGCAAAGAAAAAGTCACCAGCAAAAAAATCTTCCAAGAAATAACGGATACTTTAATGAAGAAAGTTTCTAAAACAATAATTCAAGAGGCTATAAGCCAAGAATTATCAAAGAAAGTTGTAAACGAAAAGTTGACAGATATTCCATCCAATATTTTTGGTGGAATTAAGAATGTTGCGTCCGGACTCAAGGGGCAATACAACGTTGGAAAAATAAACAATCAGTTGCAAAGAAGTGCCGAGAGATTGGATAAAGAGTGGCAATCAACAGTTGACACTACCGAAAAGGCTATGCATAGTATGGCCACCTCCAGTAATGCCGATGTCAGAGCTTCGGCGCAAACCGTCTGGAAGAATTTAGTCTCGGCGGATGGAGATGTTAAAAAAGCAATTCAAAAGCTTAAAAATACTTCTGCAACTGGAGTCAATAGAGCTGCAGAACCAGAGCAACAAGGTGGCTCTCCGGCAAATGGTGCTTTGAATCTCATGGATTCAGAAGATGATTTTGCTGAGATTGAAAAGGTTACCAAACATGGAACCAAATATAAAGAGCAGTCTGTAGATCGCTGGTTGAAGGGTCTTGGTTTAAATCCAGAAAAGATTGGTGTTCACGAAAGAAATCAAGCCAACAAATTATTCTTGGATTTGAGAATGAAGGGTATCAATCCATTCAGAATGTCTCCAGAGCAAGTTGGAGAGCTTTATAGTCTTTCTCAGGTTCGAGAGCAGGCAATGAAAACTGGTCAGGGAGATCCATTTCCGAATTTTGAGCATTTTGAGAAGGTTCTTGGAAAGGCTGCCGCAGACGATTTGAGAAAGAAGTCTCAAGAGCGATTGAAAAAGGGTCTTCCAGCAGAAGAGTCGCCTTCAAATCAAAATATGTTCGCTTCCAAAGAAGGACCAAATCAGGGAGTTCCGGTCTCTAGATTCAAACAGGCAACTCCTCCCGCTCCAGCAGATGCAGCAAAGCCGCCCCTAGATTTCTCTCAGGAGCTTAAAAGTGAGCCGGCCGCACCAGCGGCTCCACCGCAAGCAACTCCGGTTCCAGCGGCTCCAGAGTCTCCCAGAATTGGACCAAATCGCGCCAACCGTCCAGCGGCACAAGCTCGAAATCCAAATTCTCAACAGGCAGGTTCTTCGCTCAATGATTTCAAGCAAGTTGTGGCTGATCCAGAGTTTCATCTAACGAAACAAGAGATTGAACAGGTTTACAACATTTTGAGCACGAAAGGACTCCGGCCAGCATTTTTGGAGTTCAAGAAATTGGCTTCAATTGCTCGAAGCAGACCAAGAATTGGAAATGCTCCATTGGTTGATAAGCGAGAACCTGTACAAACAACTCCAAATCCTCCGCCGGCGGCTCCACCGCCAGCAGTTCAGGGCGTTAGTTCAACTCCAAAGCCGCCCAATTCTGGATTCGAACCAGCAACTCCAGCGGCTCAAGCTTCAACTCCACAAGCTGTAGCCACAGCACCAACTGTCGCGGTTGGCGGAGAAGAGGAAGAGCCAGATCCAATTCCGTTGGTATCGAAGAAGCCAAATCAAATGGAAGTTCCTCTTCCTCCAAAAAGCTCAAACGTTGTCAGACCAAAAAAACCAAAGAAACTGGTCATACCTTCAGTTGCCGACACATTCAGTAATGATCCACGAATGGGCGGGAGTCTTCCAGTTCAAGATAATGGAACAGAAGTTCAAGTTGGAAGCCCGGAAGTTCCTGGATTTGGCCCAACAAAAGAGAGAGTTTCCGCCAAAAAGAAATCTCCACCAAAGAAGAAAGCAGCAAAAAAGCGTAAGGCTTGATAGTTATTGAAGATTCACTCGATTTTTTTATTCGAGAGATTGTTTGGTAAAAAATGAACAAAAAAAAGTTAGACCTACTTCGGAAGGAAGCCAATTCCGTTCCAGAAGACTATTATGATATTCCATTGGATACTGTTAAACTGCCATCACTTGGCAAAGTGTATCCAGAGGACCACCCACTTTGTGACGAAACAGAAGTGTCCATCAAATCAATGGGACCAATGCAGGAAAACATTCTTGCATCTAGAGCACTCGTCAAAAAAGGAACAGTTTCATCTGTCCTCATTAAAAGCTGTTTAACTGATCAGTCGATCGATGTTAGTAGCTTAGTTCTCGGAGACAAGGCTGCGCTAATGCTCGGTATTAGATTGGCTGGTTTTGGTAGAGAATATAAGGCTATTACAACCTGTCCTTCATGTGGAGAAGAGTTCGAGAATGTATTTGATCTTGGAAAATGTCCAATTAAATTCTTGGATGTCGAGCCAGTCTCAAAAAATACAAATTTGTTTGAGTTCATTCTTCCAAAATCCAGAAAGACGATTAGATTTTCTCTTTTGACAGATGGCGACGATCATGAGATCTTCCTATCGCAGAAAGCAAGAAAGAAAGTGATTCAGTCTGACATTGATACGCGTCCTACAGATGAGTTGCTGGCGATGATCAAATCTATTGATGGAAAAGATAGTAGAGATGAAATCGCACAGTTCGTTATGGGACGAATGCACATCATGGATTCTAGAGCTTTGAAGTCTTACATTTTGGATATTTCGCCGTCGATGGAGTTAGAAGAGGAGGTGACATGCACGCATTGTGGGGAAACCGATCTCCATAAAGTGCCCATGACCACCCAGTTTTTTTGGCCGTCGTTATAGTCTCGATAAAGACCAGGATAACAGAGCGGGAACCGCATTCTTCGGCATTGATGGAAAATACATTGCCCATGTACAGAAGCGTGAATTTTTCGATTTAGTCGCAGAGGGCTGGAATTCTGAAACTCTGCTTCGAATGCCAATTGAAGAACGCAGATTTTATTATCACAAATTGATCGAGAAGTATTCAAAAGATAAGAGTCAACCAAACCCTAATGGCATGAATTTAAATAAAACGAAACAAAACAAATAAAATTCATATCTAATTTGAGGAACTCTAATTGTCTGATATTAAAGAGCTTGTTGAGGCTTTGAGGGGCGAAGGGCTCGGAAAAGCTGCCGACGAACTTACTGCCAGCATTGAAAAGAACAAGAAGATGACGAATGCTTTGATGAAGCAAATCGATTCTGTTCGTGTTAAGGCCAACAAGCAACTTAATGAATACATGAAAAACATTAAGAAGCTTGAAGACGATTATGAGAATTTAGAAGAAGCGGATAGAAAAGAATTGATTCTCTTAAAAGAGAGAGCCAAAGAATTATCTAAATTAGCTCATCAAGTCCATCAAGTTACTGAAAAAAACGAAAGATTGTCAACTGTTGCCAAAAAGGTGACCGATAAATTAAAAGAGCAGGGGGAGAGAGTGATTTCCAGTATAACTGGATTAGGTTTGTTCTCTCGTGCAATCGACGGAATCGTTTCCCTATATGATACTTGGTTTTCCGCTCAAACAGAATTAGTTCAGTCAATGGGCGCTCTAGCAATGCAGACTGGAGCATCAAGAAGACAGATGACGGAATTTCAGGCTTCTGCTAGCGAACTTAGAGGCACGTTCGTAAATCTTGGTGGCTCACTAATCGGTTGGGCCGATTCATTGAGATTCGTCGGAGAAGCTTCTATGGCATTTCGAACTGAGGTCTCTGGAATGAGTCAAGATCTATTGACGGAAATTCTTGCAACAGAGAGAGGTTTGGGCCTATCAGCAGATGAGACAAATCAACTTTTTCGTTCATTGAGGGCCGGAATAAATGGCGGCAACGAAGATCTTGGAGATTTTACTCTATCATTAAGAGAATTTTCCGAAGAAATCGGAGCCAATTCAGCAACAATGGCAAGCGACTTCATGGGGTCAAGAGATGCTCTTGCGAGATTTGGTTCTGATGGAGTGCGAGTCTTTACGGATACAGCGGTAACTGCCAATCGTTTAGGGTTTGAAACCAGAAGATTATTGGATATGGCTGCTCAATTCGATAGATTTGGAGCAGCCTCAGACAACGTAAATCAGTTGAATGCAATGTTTGGAACAACAATTTCGTCATTTGAGTTGATGATGGAGGATGATCCGGTTACAAGAATTGCCTCAATAACAAATGCGATCAGAGAGCAGGGTCTCGGATGGAATGATATGACAAGAATGCAGCATGATGCACTTGCTCAATCTATGGGAGTTTCTGTTGATGATGCCATGCGTCTTTTTGAAGGAACGTCAATGGAACAGATCGAAGCTGATCGTGCTGCATCACAAGCCGCCCAAGAAGCGTTCACTCGTCGCCAAACAGAAGCACAAGAAACCCTTTTTAGTATCATTGAAGCTACATCACAAAGATTCTTCTCGTGGAGAGATCAACTTCAAAGAATTTGGCTTGTTGTTTCTGAGGCTCTTGCTCCAGTCTTTGAGGCGTTTCATGACTCGTCAGATGGAATTGCTGAGAGCATTGGAAAATGGGTTCGCCACATTGCATCAAATCCTGAGTTTCAGAATATAATAAAGAATGTCGCAGAGTGGATTCGCGAACTTCCAAATTCAATTGAGGAATTCATGCCAACGTGGACTGAGATGCGAAACGGAGCAACAGAAATGTGGCCTGTTATTCGACAAATTGGCGAGGTTCTTGGGGCGATATTTAGATTTTCGGCCGATCATCCAGGCGTTGTTGCTGCGGCTCTTGGAGTTGCTGCAATCATGCAAATGAGTGGAGGAATTGCCGGAATTGCTGCTCTATTTTCTCCTGGTGGCGCTCTATTGGTTGGAGCGGCTGCGTTTGCGGCTCTAATGATCGATGCTGCCGGAGCGTCAGGTCGAATGGCCGACAGAGTTCGAGAGGCTAATGAAATCCAAGCTGGAGGCGGAATGTTGTCCGGTAGAGAAAGACGAGAGAGAGCGCAAGCCGGAGAGGGCGCAATGATTGCTTTGCGTAGCGGATATGGTCTTGGCGCTCAAGAGCGAAGCGGATTGGGTACTGTAGGAAGAACCTTGGCTGGTGGTATTGGTAGAGGTTTAGAGTTTGCGGGATTTGAGCAGGGCGCTTCAATGTTGGATTCTAGATTGGGAGCAGCGGACTTATTGCAATCTGGAGATTATAGATCTCTTGCACAAACAGCATTGGACTCTGGAGCATCAACATCAATGATTGTTGGAAATATGGTCGGCTCACTTCAAGAGCATCCAGACAATGAAGCTTACATCAGAAGATCGTTCGGGTTATCCGAGAGCGAGAATCTAATGACGGGATTGTTGCGTGAGGTTGGAAATATGAGCGTGGCTTCCGCTCCAGCACCATCAGAGATTATTCCAGTTCCACAACAATCAGCAATATCGGAGCCATCTGGTGGAACGTCTGCTGTTGATTCTGCTCCAGTAACTCAAGCAACAACTTCAGCAGCACCATCGGCAATGGATGCAAACTCTTCTTCACCAGTTGAAATCATAGCATCTGACGTAGTTATGGATGGACGAAAAGTTGGACAAGTTATGTTCCAAGTCGCCAGGAGAGCATAATGGCCAATAAATTTGAACAAAAGCTGGAATCTTTCAAGCAGATGTTGGAGACTTCATCTCCTGAAATCTTGAAGGGAAATATGTACCATCCAGATAAACCAATGGACGGAAATCCAATAATTGCATACAAAAATCACTTGGCACGAATTGCTAGAGCCATAGAGACAAATGCAATTTTGGCAATCCCAACTCAGTCGGCACTTAAAGCAATGAATCCTGGTCCGGTTGGAACTGGAAAGATTCTAAATCCAGCATTTTTGTTTGGAGCGCCGCCCGGACAAATGGGAATGGTATCAGATAGCGAGGTGGATCCAAATGGTTCACCAATTCCCGACAATGATGTTCGTCGTGATATCTTGAAGGCCGATTCGCTCGCAAGAAACGAAGAGAATCGCAAGTATAATTTGTACACAGATGAACCAGATGGCGGCGCAGACCAAAATTTCTACGTTGACACAGTAGAAGAAACTGTAGATATAGATGCAATCTTCGAGAGACGATCTACTGGATTCGATTTTGGAACTGGCGAGAAGGGTTACAAGGGTTACAAACCAAAAAGAGAAGCCAAAAAGAGAAATTCGACAGATGGAGATAGAAGAAATTATGAATTTGCTATTTCTCAATATGACTCTATGTTTTCTTCTGGAGATATAGAAAAAGGGTATGTTGGCCCAATTGAATTTGATAGCATTGGAATTGAAGATGCCTCAAATTATCTTCCATTTTATCTCGAAGATATGAGAATGTCTGGAGCAAATAAAAGAAGAGTTTACTTCAGAGCCTTCTTTAAGGGTTTAAGAGAATCCATTTCGCCAAGTTGGACACAGGAAAACTACTTCGGTAGAGTTGATCCTGTTGGAATTTATACTGGAACATCTAGAACCGTAAACGTATCCTTTGCTTTGGTTTCGATTTCTCGATCTGGATTTACTACAATGTGGAAGAAGGTAAATCAATTAGCAAAAGCACTGTATCCAACATTTATCAACGGAGTAATGGTTAAAGCTCCAGTATATAGAATCAGAATTGGAGATTTGATTTGCGATGAAACGGGAGAGGGTTTGCCAGGATATATTTGTTCCGCAGTTGACCTAGATTACACCAACTCAACTTGGGAGATATCAAAATGGGTTGATGGAGATATTTCAAAGCTCGGAAAGGCTCCGCAAATAATAACAGTTTCATTTACATTTCAGGTTATTCATGAAAGAAATCCGCAAGTTGATGGAGATGGCAATTTCAATACATCGCTATTTAGAAGAATAGGAAAGCTTAGCGAGTCTGAAGTTTCTGCGCAAGATGGTGAGGGCGAGGATCAATGAGCAAATTCTATAAAAAATCAGATATTGTGAACAAGAAGTTCTACAAAGCTCCAAGTTGGATTCATAAAGACTTTTCGGATATCCCGAGTCAGGAATTGATCTGGGAGGAAGGGTTTAGATTGGACATCCTGGCCGAGCAGATTTATCAAGATGCGTCGTATTGGAAAGCGATTGCTATATATAACAATATTGGATACTTTTTCCAACTTAGACCAGGAGATAGCATCTATCTTCCTTTAAAAATAAAAGATGTTATGGATAGATTGTAGGAGCCAACATTTAATGCCGATTACTTTTGGACAAGGCGAACTTGGAACTATCGAGGGTGGATCAAAGAGATACCAATTAATTTGGGAGGATCTTCTTTGGGCTGCTCGTATGATCGAAGGAGAGTGTGGCGCAAGACAAGCTGCTGGAGTTCACGGAGAGGCTGTTCTGTGGTGTATGGCCAGCAGATTTGTTGCGACAGCGGCAGTCACATATAGAGGTCTGTGTTTGGCGTATTCGCAGCCAATTAATCCAATCTGGAGACGTGACGGAGAGAAGTGCCGAGTTGGCGGAACATATCACGGAACTGCACGATGTAGTCCTGGCGCTTTGGATACTAGAGATCGTTTGATGGCAAAGCCATGGGAGGAGTTTTCTGACGGAATTCAGAACACTGTATACAATTGGGCAACAGCAAGAACTGCAAATCCAATTCCAAGGGCAGTTCATTTTGCTCAACCTGGAGTTTGTAGAAGTGGAATCAATAGGGCTATTGCAAATGGAAGAAATCGCACTTCTGATGCAGGTTGGGAGTTTGTGTGGGATTCTACTGGTAGAGTTGAAATTGCGGAAAGAGGATCTGGAAATTGTTTCTTATCAACAAATCGAAGTAGATCATGGGAACAAAACTTTGCCAAAATTCGACACGAAAACAGAGTGGCTTCTGATTCCGTTACAGTAGTAACTGAAGCCGCTCCAGAATCGCAAGGAGGGGCTGCCGAGCGCCCCCCTTTAGACCAAAACGGAACGACTCTGTCGATTCCGCCAAATCTAACGCCAACAGAAAGAACTCCATCGATAACAAGCGATAGAACTGCGCCACCCAATAACGAACATCCTTATTTAGTAGTTCGAACAGCACAAGAGGATACTCAGGCTCAAAGGGTTCTAACCGAAGAAGAAGAGGAGTCTCTCCTATTTATCAACTCGACTCGTTTCAAAGATCAGGCATCCTCACTTAGAAACAGAACCAACATTGAATTCACGCAAGTTCTTCCCGTTGTAATGATTTTGGCCGAAGATGAAGATGGAACAATAGTAAATTTGAATGAGAAAATCTTCAGTGCTTCTCCTCTGGAAATTCCAAGAGTTGCCGGACTTGAAGCATTTTCAGACAGAGCGTTGGCCTCCATTGAGTCTTTTGAGGTCACAGTCCAACAGCCATCAGTTGGTGGAGTTACCGGAATAACTATTGGCAACTTATCCATAAAGATTCACAATCCAGAACTTGCCACAAGAGAGCATCCAACTGGAAAATTCTTGGCATATTTCATGAGTCAGGGATTCGTTGTAAGAATTAGATACGGAATAAATGGCGGAAATTATCTCTCAAATCCCGAAGCTGAAAAATCATTTCAATGGAAAGAGGAAGATTTTTTCGTATCTCACTATAACGTAACATTAAATAATGACAAAACTGCCAGTTTGAAAGTGTCATTGATGCCAGCAACACAAAGATTGCTAAATCAAATTAAGATCGGCCAAAGTTTGCCAGTTAGTACGCTCGGCTCCATTTCAACAGCAGATATAGATTCAATCATATCGAACGTAACGCTTGGAGAAGCAGCGGACGAACAACAAGTTCAACAACTTAGAAATCGCCTCACTTCATTTTCGGAGCAGTTGAATTCATCAGCAATGAGTCCAGGTGTTGGATTGGAGGAGGGAAGAATTTCTGGAAGCTTTGGTTTCCGACTCCACGCAGCAATATCAAATAGAGAAGTATTTGACTCTGGAGATGCACTCAATTCTATTCCAGTTTCAAACTTTGTTGAAGGAGTGCAGAGCATTCAAAACATTCTTTTGACCAGAAGATTTCAACAATTGCTGGAGAATGATTGCTATCAGATAACGTCAAGAGTGGTGAATCGAAACGTCATAAATGTTGGACCACTAATCTCTGGAATAGTTAAACCAGAAATTGATTTTACTTTTGGTATCGTAACAAGAAATCAGATAGAAATTGGTGAGAAATTCTCATCAGATTCGTCTGGAGAAACGGCCGAGAATACTAGAAGCAATGTTGTTTTGATATTTGGAAAATTTAACTCTAGATGTGGAAATTTGGCGAATAAACCTATATCAACATTTCCTGTTAACGTCGAGACAATGTTTGCTCATTTGAGAACCCAAAGAAATGTTGGTGAGTTTTCCTCGACTGTGAATGCGTTTATGGCAATGATTGTGCGAAATATCGCAGAAGCAGAGAATTACGAAGCGGAAAGTACGACGCCGGATGCTGGTCATGGCGCTAATCGTCCAAGAAGTTCCGCCAGACAAATGCGGCTAGAAATTCCAGCCGTAAAATATGTCATCTATCCGTCGCCAAACAATAATACAGATTGGATAATGTATGTATATGATAGCAAACTTCCAGTTGTTCAGATCCGAGAATCAATTGACTCCCTAAATGAAAGAGTTTCAACGGGCGATATTCCAACTCGAAACGATGTCAAAGAGATTCTATCTCAGAATGGAATTGCCTGGATTGAGATGGGAGAAGAGGGAAACTTCATTAAATCCATTTCTGCGGCAAGTGAGGCAGATGATATGCTGGCCAGCCATAATATGATGATGGGTAATAGAGTTTCAACAACGATTCACGATATGGATCAATCTCCAGAATGGCCAACTGGTATTTCTAGAGATTTTCTTGCATCAACAAATATGAACCCACAGTCCGTGATTAGAAATGTGCAATACGTTCCACCCGTAAGAGTCAGCGTATCCAGCTTCGTCTTACCAACCGCATATTTGTTTGCTCCAATTTTCGTGTTCTTTCCGATTAGAACATTTTCCGGAATTTATCTTGTAACCGAGGTTCGTCACGATATAAAAAATGGCGCAGCCCTCACAAATCTAAATCTACAGCTAAATCTTTCTGTTTACAATCTAATGGCTCTGTAAATTGTGCGGGCTACACTTCTGTGTGCAATTTGCTCACAACGATTTCATATTTTCAGATTCACGAAACGATGAATCCATAAATTTGGACGACTTGATGATGTTCTTTAAGATAAAGACAGAGAGTGATCTTGAAGACGTCTCTTCATATTATGGCGAGTTCTTCGACTGCAAGATGAAGGTCCGAAACATTTTGTTGAGCTTTCTAGATTTTCCTATAGAGGTCGGTTCGTATGACGAACGCAGATTGATACCAGACTTTCTCTGGAGGCGGTATAGAGTCTCTAAGGAGGATCTGTACCGAGACGCTCTTGATTACTTTTCGAAAATGGTCGGCCCAGAGAATTTCAAGAAAATTTGCTCCTTCTTTTTGAAATTTCAATCCACAATCATAGACAAATTGAAATATTCGGTGACGACAAAAAATGGCAAAGCAGAAATATCCTTATTGTTTGCCGAGAATTTTAGGTTCAAATCCGAACAGGATACTCTGAATATCTTCAATTTGCACAAGGAAGCTAGGGATGTCATAATACCGGAGAAGAATGCGATAATATTTTCGGCAGACTTCAGGCAATTCGAGTTCAGGACATTTTTACACATTCAGGGACTGGATCAATATCTTCAATTCGAAAACATTTACGAAAAAATTGGTCACGACCTGGGAATTCATGATGATGCCAAGTCTGCAATAATTTCGTATTTGTATGGTTCGAAGAATGTCAAGCTAGAGAGCTTTTTTCAAAAGGATAGCCTTCTAGAAAAGATAGAGAGCAATGTTTTTTGGTTCAATGATCTTCCGGTATTCATCAAGGAAGACTATGATCCAGGAAAAAAGATTCACACCATCAATCAAACAATATCTCAATATTGCTACATCGACAAACTTAACCAGATATTGAATTTGATGAATGGAAAGAATAGCAAGTTCATATTTCCTCTACACGATAGCATCATCATTTCTTTGGATAGAGGAGAAGATTTTTTGTTCGATAACATATTGGATATCATGGAAGACAATGTTTACAAGGTGAAGTGTTACGCTGGTGACAATTTTAGAGATATCGAGGAGATTTAAATGAGCATTAGTATTGAAGAAGTTGCAAATCAAACGGCTGAGATAATTGAGGCTTTCTGTTCGGATGCGCGAGCCAAGCAGTTAAACAAATTTATCGAAAATATTGGAACTGAAGTCTATTTTTCAGCGCCAGCCTCATCAAAGAAGGAATATCACGGATGTTATCCCGGAGGTCTCGCCAAACACAACCTAAACGTTGTCAACGCTCTGTTCTCCATCGTTGAAGCTTGCGAACTCGGCATCGACACAGAGAGCATTTGTGTTGCTGGTCTACTTCACGATATCGGAAAGACCATCAATACGGACCTAAAGCCCTACTATGTTCCGGAGACGGAAAATTGGAAAAAGGAGCGTGGCGAAATGTATTCTCGAAACGAGGGCTCAATTTTCTTGCCAACACATCAGCGATCAATTTGGCTGATTCATCGTTTCGAATTCTGTCTCAGTCCAGATGAATATCAGGCAATTCTGCTAAACGATGGTCAATATTTGGCCGAAAACAAGGTTTATGCCAATCGAGAGTGCGAGCTAGCAAAACTCGTTCACATGGCCGACAATATTGCCCTAATCAAAGAAAAGCGGGAGGAAACTAAGAAAAAGTGATAATTACAAAGAGGGTTAACTCTTGGCTGGATATAAAGAATTTTACAAAAATGGATCGAAAGTTAGGTATTTTCCAGATAACAAAACTCTCGTTTTAATTCCAAATCTCAAAAATAAAGATGCCTTTCTCAAGCTCAAGTCCCAACTTGACACGCTTCTCCAGATTACTGGAACCAAGATGGACAAGGGAACTTTTTCGTTGAAGTTGGACGATACGTTCAATGTAAATGTGGACGAGGTTCTAAAGTCTTTGGGAATGAGAGGCGGAATCGAAAAAGAGGATGCGGCCTCGATGGTTGATGATGCTGCCAAGAGTGAACTGAAAGACTCCGAGAAATTGCAAGCACCTCAAGGTGGAGCGCAACCGCAAACTCCGATTGGAGCACCTCCAGCACCAGGACAAGAGCCCCAAAATGAGGGAATCAATTTGAGCGTAATGTCTTTTTTGTTTGAGGACTTTCTTCCTGGTAAAAAAAAGGAAAGAGAAGGTTATCAAAAAGGTACGGTGAATACTGGAAACCAATTGAGGCTTTCTCTGGCAAAAACAGGAACGCAATAAAACCGGAAGACATCCTTGATGCAAGAAAAAAGTTTTCGCTCAAGCCACCAAGTTCGGATAGAGACAATATGCTTCTCAGTTTAGATAAAGCGGCAAGTTATTTCTATAAAAGATTGGAAGACACAAAGGGTGAGTTCGCCGCAGATGAATTCGATCAGAAATATGTTGAAATAGATGCAATTAGACCTGACGACTATAAAATTGACGACAATCAAAATTCTGATACAATGCCATCAATGATAAGTCTCACTCCCGATTTTGAAGATGTATCATACTCCGATATCGACATAGAAAGATGAAGTCATGTTCGAAAAAATATTGGTTGGAACATTTGTTCGACAACCTCACGTTTCCAGTACACTGCTGAAATCTATAATTGAGACATTTAATGTAAATACAATCTTTATTTTTGACACAGATGACGTAGATTACAGAAGGCTTGTGACATTTAATACGGACGGCGTTATGAGCGAAAGTTACGCCGACTACAAAAGAAAGAACAGAAATACAATACAGTTACACCGAAGAAAACAAACAAACACGTTTTACACGATTAACAGCCTAAACAAACTAATAGAGATTCAAGGCGGAAAATCAAACAAAAATTTCGAAGTTGATTGGAGTGAGTATAGCAATTCTTGTTTGCTAATTGATGACAAAGATCAACTTAAGAAAGTATCCACGAGGCTTATAAAGGTAGTGGATTTTAAATAGAGAAAAATGGAGAAATATAAAAATGCTAAAATTTGATATCGAGAAAATTAAAACCAAACTAGAAGAACAAAAACAAAAATTGGATTCCGGAAAGAGAAAAGAGAAGGACATCCACGCAGATCCAATCGTGAAAGTTGAGAAGGCTGGAGAGTATTATTTCCGAGCATTCCCTTACATTCACAATCAAGATTATCTATCAGATCCGTTTCCAGATCGATTCTACCACTTTGGCATTCCTGGAGTAGGAACAGTTTACTGTCCACAGAAGAACTCTGGAGGAAAAGAGAAGTGTGCAATCTGTGATTTTGTTTGGGAGCAAATGAAGGCTTACAAGGGAATCAAAGAGCAGACCTCGATGTGGCAAAAGTTCTTGCCAAAGCGAAGACTTTTGATTCCTGGAATTCTTCGTGGTCGAGAGAACGAGGGTATCAAGTTCTTCAATCTTTCAACGAAGGATAGCGAGCCCGGTGACGAGCACAAGAATCTAAACAAGTGGTTAACTGGAACCAAGACTTTCGATTTCCTAGATCCAGCAAATGGATTCGATCTCATTCTTGAGTACGAAGCGTATGATGAGTCTAAGTCCGCAGCACTAAATGGAGCGAAGTTTGGCTTCAAAGGACTTCAGCTTGATCGAGAAAGAACTCCAATTTCGGATGATGTCGCTGCAACGTGGGAGAAGATCGAGGAGTCTCTAAAGAATGTTGACGTTGATATTCCCGGCTTCGAGAAAAAGACATACAAAGATACAGAGGAAACTCTCAATCGATGGATGTCGGCACTCGAAAAGAAAGCCAAAAAGACAATCAAGCCAGTTGTGAATGAGGCGAAGGACACAAATGGAACTTCAGTTTCGAAAGAAGCAGAGGAGCTGGCAGACACGTCCTCCGATACTCAGGTCGAGGAAGATGATAGGCCGGTGACAGCAGCATCAGTTGCTCCAGCCGAGATCGTAGAGACTCCAACTAACTCAGTTGAGGATAGAAAGTCTCACATTAAACGTCTACTAAAAAAGACTTGATTTGTTGATTGATTGAGTGATTGGGAAAGCCTTTGGTTGAGCACCAAAGGCTTTCCTTTTAAATGGAGAATTATATGTCAATAAAAGATATGAAGAAGTCAATGAAGAAGAATTTGAAGGACGATTACATTTTCTTAGACGAAGACGGAACAGTTGATGATGTTCAGATTTATATTCCGTCTGGATGTACCGCTCTTGATTATGCGATGACAAATCGAAGAAATGGTGGATATCCAGTCGGAAAGATCATTGAAATTTCTGGAATGCCACACTCAGGAAAATCCCTCATGGCAATTCACGCCTGTGCGGAAGCTCAAAAGATGGGAGGATTGTGTGTTTATCTCGACCCAGAAAATGCATTTAATGATGATTTCGCCAAACGTGTCGGTCTCAACATAGATGCGGAAAGCTTTTGGCGACCAGAGCCTCCTCCTCCAACAATTGAGGCTTTGTTTAGTTTCCTGTTCGATCTCGGAAATCAAATCGAAGCACAAAAGAAGGACAAAGAGAAGCCGTGGCCATATAAGTTTGTTCTTGTTGTGTGGGATTCTGTAGCTTCGTCGTCTTGCAAAGCCGACATTGAAGCCGAAAATCCAGATCCAACAGCAAACGTTGGATTGAAGCCCAGAATCATTTCGAAGAATATGACAACATTTCTTGGAATCGCAGCCAAGAAAGATATGTCGCTACTATGCCTTAATCAGCTTAGAACGAAGATTCGAGCCATGCCAGGGCAAGATCCGTATGTTGCTCCTGGAGGCAATGCTATTCCATTCTACGCATCAATTCGCCTCAGAATCAAATCTGTTGGTAGACTAAAGGTTGGAGATGATGTTGTTGGAGTCAAAACTGAAGTCGAAGTGAAAAAGACTCGTTTTGGCCCGCCATTCCGAAAGGCTATCTTTCCAATCTATTTCACTCACGGAATTGACGATCCAGAATCGATTATCAATTCTCTAGAAGAGAGAAAGGGCGTTACCATCATCAACGGTGGACCAAAAGGTAAGCTAATTGCCCTTGAGGGACAAGACAAGGATAGTGCAATCAAGAAATCAGATTTCAAGAGACAGTATCTTTCGGACCAGAAATTCAGAGAGAAAATTCTGGATTTGTTTGAAAAAGTGATGACTCGTGATTTAAATGATCCAAGATTCCAAGAGTTGACAGTAGATAATAAAGAAGATGAGTGATTACCTATTTTCAAGATTAAGGTTGGGAGACATCATAACTTTCCGTTACGAGGGAAGTTTGGGTTCCAACAATATGCCGAGAGATGTCTTGGTTATTGCTCCCAACTATCTTGGATATTTGCACGCCATTAAATTGAATGGTTTGACTCCAGCGGAGCAGGAATATCTCCAGCAGCTTTTGTATGTCTCGAATACGAATCCTGTTGACATTTTTGCTCCGCTGGAAGCTCAAATAGAGAGAAGAAAAAAAGAAATAGACATTATGAATCAAGAAAAGAATGAATTGATTCGTAGTGGTCAGAGAGTGGTCATGGCTCCTGCGCCAAAACAAATGATGGGAGCGATAGATAGAGTCAAGCAGGTTATGGGCTCTATAATTGGCAAGGTGTCAACGTTCGGCCCGACCCAGGTTCAGCCACAGCAACCAGCAAACAAGGCTCAGATAGATTTACAGGCGCGGGAACACGACAAGATAATTCAACAGAGAATGCAGGAGTTGAATCAAATGGTCGCCAGTGTTCAAAAAAATAGGCAGCTATTATCTTCACTGCCAAAAGTGCCAACAAATCCATATTATTTCTATCATGCATTTTTGAAGAGTTTTATTGGCAGCGGACGACGGATGAGCAGTATCTACAGAAAGTACAATATTGCCAAGATAAAAAACCCCCGCATACTACGCTCTGTTGGATTGATGCCAAATGCACAACGAAGATAATGTTTATCTAACTCACGAATACCAAATTTACAGACTGCACCGTCTGATGAGACGAAAGCTTTTAGACTCAGAAGTTAATTCGTACAAAATAAAAGATGCGTTGTATCGGGCTTTGAGATCTCTTCTTTGGTTCTATAAAGATGCTGATCCGTCGCCAACCATTGGCTGTGAGTTTGAGTTGCTTCCCCCGGAAGATGGCAAAAAAGAAAGTTCACTAAAGATCAGTATTGTAACAAATTCTGGAAATCATATAGAGATTAAAAATGCTCTACTGAAAGATTGCATAATGAATTTGCTTGCAACTAGACTAATCAATGAAAAGAAGGTATTTTTCCATTGGAAGGTTATAGAGGAGTTCGAAAAAAAGAAAGATGAGTCACAAGAAAAAAGAAGACAAAGATGATCTTTATGCCCTGAAAAGGAAGATTCTAAAAGAGAAACGAATTCTTCAGAATAAAATCATAGGAAATGATACTGTAGATGGTAGCACCTTTCAGAGATTTTATGGAGAGTCAACGAAGACACGTCGCGCCCTAAAGATCGAATTGTTCGGCAGCAAATCAAAAGCCTCCAAGTATAACGATGATACGTCAATCGAGAAGTTCGTTGAGGACATTCTTGTTGAGGCTGGAGTTAAGTTCGTAAAGCAGAAAGCAATCAGATATATCAACGTTGACTTCTTTCTTCCTGACGCAAATATTGCACTTCAAATAAATGGCTGTTATTGGCACGCTTGCAGCAAGTGCTACCCAAATGGACCGAAAAACGAAATTCAAAGAAAAAACATAGAAAAAGATAAAGTTGCCACTGAAATTATTCTGGGCAAGAATCACATCTTGGTAGACATTTGGGCTCACGAAATTGAAGAAGATCCAGAGACTGTTAAATCTAGAATTTTAGAATTGATAGAGAAAAAATGACAACAGTGCTTATTGATGGAAGCAATTTGTCCATCATTCACTTGACTGCCAATCCGGCAGTTGATGAGAATGGCGTTCCAATTGGAATGGTCAAAGGGTTTTTGAATACGGTTTTATGGATCAACAAACTGTTGATGCCAGATAGAATCTTTGTGTTCTTTGATGGAAAGAACAATTCATCAAACAGAAAGCAAATCTTCTCAGAATACAAAGAGGGAAGAAAGGCAAAGCAAGTCGTTGGAAGATTCTATAAATTTTCCACAGATGACAAAGCTGAGAAAAATAGAGAATATCAATTTTTTGTGCTGCGAGAGCTTCTTGATCTTTTGCCAATCTCTCAAACCGTATGCAATCACTACGAGTCAGACGACGCAATATCGTACTGCGTAAAAAACAAGTCTTATTTCGAATTTGATGACGTTTTTATTGTTTCGTGCGACAAAGACTTTTATCAATTAATCGGCCCCGGAATTTCTATCTATAACCCAATGTCAAAAAAAATCATCTCAACAAAAGATGTTATAGATGAATATGGCATACATCCGGCAAATTGGCTACTCTATCGCTCCATAACAGGCGACAAGTCGGACAACATAGATGGAATTGCTGGAATGGGCCCCAAGACAGTTTTGAAAATGTTTGATCTTGGCACTGAATTTCCATACACAGTTGAAGATTTGGCAGAGGTCTGCGAGGACGGAATCAAGAATCCTGAGCTTTCAAAAGAAAAGACTCTTCTAAAGAACCTCCTCAAAATAAAGACGGACATCAAAAAGATTGAAAGAAATTGGGAGTTGATGAATCTGAAAGAGCCAATGCTCTCATCGTCATCTAAACAAATATTGGACGACGCAATTCTCAATTCTGATAGCAGATTTTTGAAGCTAGACTTTTGGCGGAAATCAATGGAATATTCTGTTGGTCTTGACCTAAATTCATTTGATAATTTTAAGCATTTAGTAAGAGGAAAAAAAGATGGAACAAGAAAAAAAGAACTCGTTTGATTCTTCTTTTGAAGAGAAGATTCCGCAAGCGATGATTATTGATAGCATTTGGGCAGAACAGTTGGTGGAAGTTCTGAATCCAGATCTATTCAATCTTGCGCACACAAGAAAAATAACTGAGATTTTGAGAGATCACTATTACAGCTACAAGAGCTTTCCGAGCATGAACCTTCTGCAGAGCATCTGTCAGAGGGATATCGAAGAGATTCTTCTTTCAAAGAGGTGTTTGACGTATCTTAAGAAGATGGAAGAGAACCCTCTCAATGGCGACATCGAATATGTGAAAGACAAGGCGTTAGAGTTCTTTCGACTTCAAACAGTTGCAAAGGCTCTCTCGGACGAGATTCTTCCAAGAATAGAGAGTGGACAAAATCTCGAAGACATCGTTTCAATCTTTCAACATGCAGTATCGAAGGGCACCAATAGAAATATTGGATATGACTACAACGAAGACGACGAGAAGCGTTTCGTAAATCAGCAAGAGTTGAAGGTGCCAACGAAATGGAAATACCTTAACGACATTCTCGGTGGGGGCTGGGGCGAGAAGCGTCTTGCGACCTGGATCGGCGCAGCGGGCGCAGGAAAAAGCACAATGCTTGTTGGTTGCGGTGCTGGAGCCTTGCTGGCTGGCAAGGTCGTGGTCCACTACACACTCGAATTGGATGAGTTGGAGACTGCTCGAAAATATGACGCATGTATCACTGGCGTTGAAATTAACGATGTGCCAGCCAGCAGAGATAAAGTTTTAGATTCGCTAAAGCATAGATTGCCGCCAGGAGCACGACTAATCATCAAAGAGTATCCGATGAAGTCTGCATCGGTGCAAACAATCAAGAGCCATCTATCAAGATTGAAGCTAAAGGATATTGTTCCAGATCTTATCATCATCGACTATGGTGATTTGCTTCGAAATATCGAACAGCAAAGCAGCCGAGATGAAAAGCGACATGGACTAGAGGCTATCTGGCAGGATCTCAAAGCACTTGCTCAGACATTGATGCGTCCAGTTGTTACAGCCACACAAACAAATAGAAGTGGATATCAGGCAGATTTGATCACTCCAGACCAAGTTTCAGAAGACTTCAGTAAGATCATGACATCAGATATCGTCATTACTGCTGCAAGAAATATGGAACAAAAGGCCGCTGGAATCGGAAAGATGTTGATTGCCAAGAATCGACAAGGAAGAGATGGGCAGATCTTTGCCTATTCGTTGGATCCAGCCAGAGCGCACGTTGAAATGTTTGATCTCACCGAAGATGTTGAACAGAAAATGGCTGGTGAGCCAATCAATACCACAGAAGAAGTGCAGGATAAGATTAAGAAATTCATGAAAGATCGTCGTCGATAAAAGGAGAAAAAATGACAAAGTCAGTAAATGATTGGTGTAAAGAATGTTATGAGACTTCGGCCAGCAAAGGTTGGCACGATAATGCGGATAGCGACAACTACTTCAACAAATTGCTGTTAATTCACGCCGAAGTCTCGGAGGTTGTTGAGGAGCTTCGAAAAGGAAAATCAATTACCGATATTTATTATGACGGCAAAAAACCGGAAGGTCCAGCAATTGAAATTGCTGACGCTGTAATTCGAATTTTTGATTTGTGCGGAAAAGCTGGCCTGGATTTAGAGAAGGCAATTGAAATTAAAAGTGAGTACAATAAGACAAGACCGCACCGTCATGGCGGGAAGGTGATTTGATTTTCTCAAAAAAATAAGATTAACTATATACTCTTCCAGGAGCTTAGATACACATGACACAAACAATTGAACCTACGAAAGTACAGACCAAGCAAATAAGAACATTTTCTTTATCGCCATCATTCTTGTCCGAGTTTAAGGACAAGCAACCCGAGTGGGGATATAACGGGCTCGGATATATCGTCTATAAGAGGTGCGTACATATAGACACTCCAGTATTATGTGCGGACCTTTCGTGGAAACCAGCCGGAGAATTGAAAATGGGGGAGCAACTCCTTGCTTTTGAGGAGGGGTCCATGAAACGTGGCACATCAAACAAAAAGCCTAGACATATGCTGATATCAACAGTGACAGACAATTCTGTTGAACTTGCCGAATGTGTTAAGATAACACTATCAAATGGCGATCAACTAATATGCACGGCCGACCATTCCTGGCTTGTTAGAACTGGCTATGGACTGGAATGGGTTGAGGCAAAAGATCTTTTGTCTAGAAAAAAATGCGAGTTCATAAAATATGCTGATGTCTGGAAACATGACACATCATTTGACGCCGGTTATTTGGCTGGAGCTTTTGATGGAGAAGGGTCGCTTGATCGTCGCCGCACTATATCCTTCACTCAAACAGATAACGCAATGCTCTCTCGTGTTAAGGATATTTTAACAGAAAAGGGTTATGAGTTTTCTATTCGTGAAAAAAAGCAAAATAAATTAGGAAAAAAGAAGTGTTTTTCTCTTAATTTGTATAGCAATGCTCAAGTGATGAGATTTTTGGGAGAGATTAGACCAAGTAGACTACTAGAGAAATATGTGTCAACAGTAGATGAGATGGCTATGCGTAGAAGAAGTAAGCATGTAGTAGTCTCAAATGTTGTGTCTGTTGAGTCTATAGGAATTCATCCAATTGCCGTGCTGAGTACAACTTCCAAAACCCACATAACGGCAGGATACCCTAGCCACAATACTTATGCGCGAGAAAAGCCAGATGGAAATCTGGAAGAGTTTTGGGAAACATGCCAGAGAGTTGTTGAAGGAACCTACGACATTCAAAAGCGTCACTGCAAAACATTGAGGCTTACATGGGACGACCGAAAGGCTCAACGATCCGCACAGGAAATGTATAGACGAATGTGGGAGTTCAAGTGGCTTCCTCCTGGTCGTGGGCTGTGGATGATGGGAACTCCAAACGTTGAGAGAATTGGCTCTGCCGCTCTTAATAATTGCTTTTCTGGAGAGACAGAAGTGCTTTTTTTCCGAGATGGAAAAATTGGAAGTGGGCTTCTTTCTGATTTGGTTGATTCAAAACTTGAGTTATTTTTGGAAAATGGAGAAAAAGTTCCTGCAATAATTCAGCACGTCGGAAAACAAAAGGTTTACAAGGCAGTATTCAAAGTTCCAGGTAGGTCAAAATATTGTCTTTCTTATGATGTAACAAAGGATCATAGGTGGATCTTGGCGGATGGAACGGAAACTACAGAGTTAAAGGTGGGAGATAGAGTCGGAGTTGTTCCTCTAAATTTTGATATTGATAAAAATTCTCAAATTTACAAGAGAGGATTTTCTCATGGTTTAATTTTTGGAGATGGAACCAGACATACATATTATCCAAATAGACACTTCATAAGATTGTGCGGAGAGAAAGAACAAAAGCATATTACTGTACTAGAGTCTATGCCAGAACATTTAAGCACAACACATCCACAAACATACAACAATGACAGCGTTGTTACACTGGTGTTTAATGATGAGACCAATTGGAAAGAACTTCCATTGGGAGATGAAGGCATCGAATACTTTAGAGCATTCGTTGATGGTTGGATGGCGGCAGACTCACACATTGAGGGGAAAGATACGATTTGTTTAGATTCCTCAAATTATAAAGCTTGTGTTTGGCTGGCAAAAATTGCTCCACTAATTGGCTACACCGTAAGTGGGTGGTCGGTTGAAACTAGAGATACTAATTTTGGACCAAGAACTTTCCCGCTTAATAGAATAAAGTTGAGATCCAGGAAAACAACAATGGAACTTGTCAGCTTTGATGAGGGAGAAGAAGTTGATGTTTATTGTCCGCTAGTTCCTACACATCACAGGTTTATGTTATTTGGCGGAATCGTGACTGGAAATTGTGCCTTCATTTCCACGAAGGGCGTTGCAGTTGATTTCGCTCAACCCTTCTGTTGGATGATGGATATGTTGATGTTGGGTCTTGGAGTTGGATTTGATACAAAGGGTGCCGGACTCGTAAAGATCAAGAAGCCAAATGTCACAGACGTACCATTTGTCGTTGAAGATTCAAGAGAGGGCTGGGTGGCTCTACTGAGAGTTGTTCTTGATTCTTATACTGGTCGAGGAGCACTTCCAAGCGTTATCGACTATTCATTGGTGAGACCATTTGGAGCGCCAATCAAAGGATTTGGAGGAACATCTAGCGGACCAGATCCACTCATTGAGTTGATCAAATCAGTCCAAGATATTCTAAACAAAATCGTTGATAGCGAACTTACAACGTCTGCAATTGTTGATATTTGCAATCTTGTTGGCCGATGTGTTGTTTCTGGAAATGTTAGACGTTCAGCCGAGATTGCTTTTGGTGATCCAAATGATGAAGCATTCTTAAATCTTAAGAATCCCGAAATCAATCAGGAAGCATTGAATCATCACAGATGGGCATCAAACAATTCTATCTTCGCTGAAGTTGGAATGGATTATTCCAAAGTTGCCGAGATGACCGCAAAGAATGGCGAGCCAGGATATCAGTGGCTTGAAAATGCTAGAGCTTATAGCAGAATGAACGGAGTTAAAGACTTTGTTGACGCCTTGGCTGCTGGAGCGAATCCTTGCTTCAGTGGAGATACTTTGGTTGCTGTTGCTGATGGGCGACATGCCGTATCTTTCAAGCAGCTAGCCGAAGAGGGAAAGGATGTGCCGGTCTATTCTCTTACGCCAGATGGAAAGGTGGAAATTCAATGGGGGAGAAATCCGCGAATGACCAGAGAGTCGGCAAAGTTGGTTCGTATTCATTTGGATGATGGATCGACAATGGATGTTACGCCGGACCACAATATGATTCTAAGAGATGGCAGCATCAAGAAGGCGGCAGACCTACTAAAAGGCGACAGTCTTCCTAGATTCACGAAGCAAAAGGCAACCGTGAATACTGGCGGAAATGAATATGCTCAGGTTGTGACGGACATAAATAACGCAAACGGTAAAGAGGGTCGCAAATTTGAACACCAGCTTATTGCTAAATTTTTTGAACCAAAAAAATGGGACGAAATTTACAATGAAGCATCTGCTAGTGGTTGGATTAAGGGAGGGTTGGTTGTTCATCATAAGGACTATAATCCACTAAACAATTCGCCAGACAATCTGGAAATTATGACATTTAAAGATCATGCACAATATCACGCAGATCACGATCGCTCTGGTGAAAATAATGGAATGTTTGGGAAACCCCACTCAGAAGAGACCAAGTCTCTTATTGGAATAAAGACTTCTGAACGTGTCGCCGATCCGGAATTTTTAGAGAAATTGAGGGCCTCACACACGACCGAGGAGCGCGCCGAAGCCAGTACACGAATGAAATCTGCCAAGGAAATTTGGGATAAAAAATATTATTTGGAGCAGGAGAAGAATACAGATCTGCAAACTGTTTGGGTTGGCGAGCAGATGTTTGCAAAAAAGGTTTGTGAGCATTGCTCTTCTGAGTTTGTTGTGCCATGGGGCAAGCGAGACAGACTATACTGTTCGGCTAAGTGTTTCAATGTGCATTTGCAAAGTCTAGAATCTAGGAAAAATGGACAGCGCACAGCATTCGTGAATAGACAGCAGGCAACTTTGCATGATCAAATCATGGCATATAAGGACCTGCAAGATTCACTAAAAAGAGATCCATTCAAAAAGGAATGGGAGCAAGAGTGCCGATCACGAAGTTTGTCGTTTAGATTTAGAAGTGGAACATCCTCAACGGTAAATCCTCACGCACTAAAATCTTTTGCGGATCTACAAGCTCGCGCAGAAAACTACAATCATCGTGTCGTTAAAGTAGAAGTGTTGGACGGCGAACAGCCAGTTTACAATATTACTGTTGACGGCAATCATACTTATGCTGTTATATTGAATTCCAACTTGGAAGGAACGAAGCTGCTAACTACTGGAATATTCACAAACAATTGTGTCGAGCAAACTCTGGAAGATGGGGAAATTTGCTGTTTGGTGGAAACTTTTCCTGGCCGACACGAATCATTTGAGGATTATAGAAAGACTCTCAAATATGCGTATTTGTACGCCAAGACTGTCACACTAATTCCAACTCACGATCACAAAACCAATACGGTCGTCATGAGAAATCGCCGAATTGGTTGCAGCATGTCTGGAATCGTTCAGGCTGTTCAGAAGTTCGGAAGACGAAAGTTCTTCACTGACTTCTGCGATGCTGGATATGGTTATTTGAGAGAGCTTGATAAGAAATATTCAGGTTGGTTGTGCGTTCGAACTTCCATCAAGATTACTTCAGTTAAGCCTTCCGGATCGGTAAGTCTTCTTCCTGGAGTAACTCCCGGCATTCACTTTCCACATTCAGAGTTTTATATTCGAAGAGTTAGATTGCAGAGTAGCTCTCCACTTGTCAAAGTTCTGGAATCTTCTGGATATCACATCGAAAAAGACTCATATAGCCCAAATACTGTTGTGGCGGAATTTCCAGTCCATGAAAGTAATTTTGACAGATCAAAAGACTCTGTCACACTATGGGAGCAATTAGAGATGGCTGCTCAGATGCAGCAATATTGGGCCGACAATCAAGTGAGCGTAACCGTTACGTTTAAGCCAGAGGAGGCTCGTGATATCAAGTACGCCCTAGAGCTATATGAGACTAGGTTAAAGGGCGTGTCGTTCCTCCCCATTGAGGACCACGGATATGCACAGGCACCCTACGAAGAGATAACAAAAGAAGAGTACGAAAAATTCATGAGTGGAATTCGGCCAATTAGTGCGGAAACTCTTGCTCACGAAGAAACAAGCAAGTTCTGCGATGGAGAGTCCTGTACTATCTGAGGTATACAAATGAGTAAAAGCAAGGGAAGCTGGTGGTCAAATCGTCACCGAAAATACAAATACCAAGACAAAAGGGACGGTCTTGAATACGATTTGACTCTCGATCAGGCGAAAGCTTTGATGAGCCTCCCTTGCTTTTACTGCACGGTTCCGGAATGTCGAGGACTGGATAGATTGGACAACAAGTTTGGGCACACATTGTCCAATGTCGTTCCCTGCTGTGGAAAGTGTAATCTCATCTTGGGTTCGGTGCCATATGTGGCAAAACTCGAAATGAGGGAGTCTCTCAGAAATATCAGAGAGAAAAAGTTGATTGATGACTGGACGCCTCCATATCTTTGCGAGCCAAAGCCCGTCGAGAGAAGTGTGGCAGCCGCACCACCATCGAGCATGTCTTCCGTTGACATTGAAAGAATTGTAACAGATGCAGTGCTGGATGAAGTTTACAAAGAAATAGATCGTGAAATACTTGAATGTTGGAAGTCGGACACATACCAATTCGGTGACTTTCCAGTTTCAAAATGCAATTGCGGACTTGAAAATTGTCAGTGTGAAAGAATTCGTGCAGAAAATTACAACTACTATAATGAGGAAAAATGACAAAGAAGAAACACAGAGAACCAGTTCTTGTTGACTGCGATGGTGTCGTTTGTAATTTCATGCAGCACTGCCTAGATTTTGCTAATGGGTCTGGAAAGACTTCCCGGCAGTGGAAGTACGAAGAGATGGTGAATGACTCCAGGAGTTATCCTTATTGGAAGGAGGCCGACCTGGAATCTGAGTGGCAGAAGGAGGGTTTCTGTTCAACTCTTCCTTTAATTCCAAGATCTCAGCAATTCATTGAGGACTTGCGAAGTTTGGATGTTCATGTGTTGTTCGTCACATCTCCGCCAAGAAACAACAAGACTTGGCCCCACGAACGAACGGAGTGGCTCGAAAAGCATTTTGGAATCAAACGTGACGAAGTTATCTTCGCAGTTGACAAACGATATGTTGGTGGAATCACTCTGATTGATGACCATCTAAAAAACTTTCACGCTTGGCAGGCTTACAACAATTCATCAGCTACATTGGTAGCTCAGCCATGGAATTCATCAATTCTAGACAAATGTGTCGAGGTAGACAAGTCTTCTGGATGGTACAGACATACCGAGGGATACAACGTCAATAGAATGGAAAACTTTGACCAGATTGTTAATTTTGTCAAGAAGCTAATTTCTGCTGGTGGGAATCTATGAATCTTCCAAACTTCGAAGTTTGCATTCGATACTCCGAGGAATATGAAGGAACTGGTCTATTTGTAGAGTTCGTTTCAGATGAGTGGGTAGATGCTGATGGCGCATTGAGCGAGTTTTGGGAACCGTTCAAAGAAAAAACAAAGAAATATATGGAAGAGCCAGCAACTAATGATCTTGTTGATATTGTGAGGGCGATCGTTCTTAAAATGTTGCGCGATGAATTTCTAAGAGGAAATCTATATTTAAATTGGTCAGGCAAATGGGAGATGGGGCGGTAAGTGAAGGAGAAGTAATTCCATATCCAGAAAAAGAAAAAATA
>OFRM01000112.1_pt1 | contig 35275 bp, 29 predicted proteins | sample 1543101 | NCBI WGS metagenome assembly OFRM01 (sample SAMN07774223, study PRJEB24372) | wastewater metagenome | isolation source: Exp Tend VB 0WW | collected 2016-02
AAAAAACAAAAAGTAAAAACAGAAGTGAAGCATACCCCTAATCCGATCAATCTTTCCGCTCGTTTCCTCACCGCTCGTCCTGATTTGGTAAGTGCTTGGATTATTGGCGCGCATAGTCTCATTGCGATATTCAAATCTGAACATCGGGAAGGAATCATTGCATATCTTGAGACTGTCCAAGGAGAGTTCTTTTCAGCGCTTCGTCATCATTGGGAAAAGAAATATCCAGATCAGAAACTTACCTATACTTTCGGCACAATCTGCCGAAATCGAAAAGGCATGGAGCGTCTCGTTATAGGAATTCAGCCAACAGAAAAGAAGAAACCAACATACGAGTACATCGATGACGATGGAAAGGTCGGTGCATGTAACGAATCGAGCATGGTGGGCTGGATGGAAAAATAAATCAACCGATGAATGAGAAATTGCAAAAAAGAGAACCATATCGACCACTTTCGGTCCCCGAAAAGGATCTCTTGTTTGCGATGTATGACAAGCACAACGGCAATATGCTCAGTATGACGAGAGATCGGGAGTGCCTTTTTAAGGGGTACAACCAAATCCGCTACTATGCTGATCTTTACAATTTTGAGCCTCGCTTGGTGGAAATAAGGCGAAAAAGGGCGAAAGAAGTGCTTGATTCTCTCAAAGATTCGAAGATTTTGGCTATTCGTCAGGCTGTACAGCTTATCGAGACACGCCAGATTCCGCTCAAGAACAAGCAGGGAGACCTGATATTGGATGCCGATGGTCAGCCAATGTTCTATTCCATTGGTCCCGACCATAAGGAAATAGAGATGGCTTGGAAAATCATTAAGACTGAGTTGGGTGAGCCTACAACAATCGGTAAGCATGACCATACGTCCAAGGGTGAGCGAATAAGAAGTTTGGTCGAATTAAACGAAAAAGAATCAGAGGATCATGAGTCAATATTTAAACGAGATGATAAACAAACAACCGACAACAACGTTGAAACCAGTGACAGCGGAGGGGTTAAAGACTCTCCGGATGGCACGGAAGGAGGCGCGTACGAAACACGCTAAAGAGCATTTCGGGTACTTCCTTGCATACTATTTGCCTCATTACGTGAGGACTGAATTTGCTCCGTATCACTACGATATGATGGGCGACTTTCATGATTTGGTAGAAATGAAAATAAATGAGCTTGCTTGGTTCATGTATCGGGAGAGTGCAAAGACGAGTTTTGCAAAGGGTGGCATTCTCTATCTTCTCGCATACGGCTTAGCCGAATATCCAAACGTGGATTCTCTCGATGGAGACAACAGTGAACGAATTCTTTACGACGTGACTTGGGAGCTTCAGACAAATAAAAGATTTATTAATGATTTCGGAGAATTGCATGTTGGTAAAAGAAATCAAGACCAAGTAAGTCAAAAGCGAGTCTCTAATTTTGTAACCAATCCACTCTATAAAGAGGACGGGACGATCGAAAGAATAGGTGCTCGAGTTGAAGCTCATACCACAAATGAAGATGCTCGAGGGTTCCAACACAATAGCAAACGTCCAGACTTCTTGTTGCTCGATGACTTTGAGACAAAGAAAAGTGTACGCAGCGAAGTGATGACAAAAGCTGTTCGAGATCATATTGGAGAATTTAAGGGAGGCATTGCGAGTGAGGCTCAGAGAATTCTCTATTTGGGTAACTACTTCAGTGAGTACGGAAATATTCAAAGTATTATTGATCGAGCTGATCATAATCCAAAACTCCGAGTAAGAATCGTGCCGATCTGTGAGGGAAGCTTGGGAGATTTACATGACCCCACATGGCCTCAGAGATGGGTTCTGACCGATAAGGAAGCTGAACTTACAGGTAAGGCAAGCATCGAATCGAAACAGCGGAGCATGTGGACACCAGAGGAGGGTGATAGTGACTTTCAAGCTGAAATGCTTTGTCAGCCAATCGATGAGACCAAAACGATATTCAAACGTGAGTGGTTTATGCCTGTCACATGGGATGCACTCATGCAAAAGAAACTTGCAGCATACGTGACTATCGATACACCGAGCCGGAAAGAAGATGGTGGAGTTAGCAAAGACGGAGACTTTGTAGGTATCTGTGTGAATTGGGTCGACAGAGAGGGTAAATGGCATTTGAAAGCATGGAGAGAAAAGCTTGGTCCCACTGCCATCATCGAGAAGATGTTCGGAGTCTATAACTTTCTCATTCAAGCAGGTACACCACCCATTAAGTTCGGATGGGAAGATACTGCATTCACTCGAGGCTTAGAGCCGATGCTGAGGCATGAACAGAGAATGCGTCAGACATTCTTGCCTCTTATGTGGCTCAAACATGAAGGTAGATCGAAGCAAGATCGAATACGCACTGGATTGCTGTATCGATACGAAACTCGAAGTATCTATCACCTTGAGAGTGAATGTAGAGACCTAGAAAATGAGCTGGTTCGCTTTCCTGATGCGGAACATGACGATACTAGTGATGCAACTGCCTATCAAAGCGACATTGCACGTCCTGCCGGAGTAGAAAAGCCTCGAGAAGCTAGACCCGAGAGAGTGATGGAGACTGCATACGGCAAGGTAAAGCCTGCATACGAGGATGAATTGGTCGATGAAGGTCCTCAATACCCTGACATAGGCATCTAAAGAAAAAGTAATGCACGCAATTTTGCAATTTTCGAGCATCATACTGAACTCAATATGGCATTAGCCCACTATAAAACACGAGATGCGCTTTCCACTCAAGCTCTCAAAGAGATTGATTACTCGTATCGATACAAGAAAGCTCGAATGAGTTCTTGGAATAAGAACGAGGACATGATGAATCCTGATCGCACAAGTCCTGCGGTTGTTTCTCCATATGGAGGCAACACTTTTCAGCAAGCAGGTGATACTCGAGCACAGGTTCCGCTTTACAAGATGCACGGATTTGTTCATACGATTCTCTCAAAGATTGATAGCCCTCTCACATTTAAATACGTCAAAGGTGAATCAGCTGATCTGAAGAAAGCGAAGCTCATGAATGCGATCAAAGATAAAGATTCAAAGATTGGTAGATGGAACTTTAAAGATTTGATGGGTAAGCGTGATGCCGCTATTTATGGACGAACGATTTATTTATATCTCACTAAAAACGACAAGGGGGTTTATAGAAGTCTCCTTAATTTGATTGACCCGAAAGATTTTCTTATTGATCCTGATGTTGGTGGTCTATGCACTGAAGAAGAAGATGGAAGTGGAGTTGAAAAAGCCGCATATCTTGGATGGTGGAATACCAAGCTCACTCGAGCTCAACTTACCCAGGGAATCAAAGATGGGATTTACTATAAGAAAGTCGTAGAAGACTTGCTCGATGGAGGAGGAAACAATACAGCAAAGACTCAACAGGATATCGATAAGGATAATCGAAAGATCAATGGAGCTCCTCGAGAGCGTTTTAAGAACGAGAATCAATTTATTTTCTATACATGGATAACGACTGACGAGAATGATGATCGCTACTACTTAGTCCTCACTCCATCCGGTGACTGTATACGATGCGAAAAATGGGTGGATATTCGGAAAAGTGAAAAGTATCCAATCTGGACATGGGCTGCATTTCCAGACCCTAGAGAATTCTGGACACCATCCTACTGTGATTATGCACGTGGCATCTTCATGGCACAGGAAAAGAGCATCAATCAGTCTCTTGATAACTCAGAGCAGATCAATCGCCCTCAGACTGCCGTAAACGTAGACTATGTACGAAACTTAGCACAGGTTCGCTACAGAAAAGATGGATATATTGAAATCGAAGGAAATATCGATGTGAACAAAGTCCTTCAGACAAGACAGACTCCACCGATTCAAGGCCCATTCATGGTTTATGACAAACTTGAAACGATTGTAGAGGGTGAGAGCGGTGTGACAGCAGGAGTCAAAGGAGTAGGTAACGAAGATACTCTTGGAATCTATGAAGGCAATATCGCACAAGCAGGTGATCGCTTTGGACTTTTGAATAAGAGCTATGCGGAAGGCTACTATCGATTCGCAGTTCTGCACAAAGAAGGCGTTATGCAGGATTTGAAAAAGAAAACTGCTGTCCAGATTCTCGGTCCTATGGGTCTCGAAATCGAAATGGTTACATCTCGAGACTTGAAGCCCTATAAAAATGACTACGACATTCTTGTCGAATCAAGCAGTGCCGAAGCTCAGAACAATGCCGCAGAAAGCAAGAATAAAATAACCTTTCTCAGTGAATATAAGGGAGATCAAACAATTAACCAGAAAGTTTTATTTGAAACTCAGGCAGCAATTGCTGGTGTAGATGACGATACAGTTAAACGACTTCTCGATACGAGTGACTATGATGCAATCGAAGTGGTAGCTCAAGCTGATGAAGCATTTCAACTTATTATTGGCGGACACAAAGCACCTCTCTACAAAGATGCAAACACAGCGTTCCTACAAAGACTTCATGATCTTTCCGATAAATATGATCACGAGCTTACTTCCGAACAACACAGTGCAGTATTTGCCTACATGGAACAGATAACACCAATCGTAGAGCAAAATGCAGCACGTTCGGTTGTGGCTCAGGCAGCAAAACAAGGCATGATCAGCGGTCCTGGTGGTGCGGTCGATATTGCACCCTCTGGCGATAAGGTTGATCCTGCCATGCGAGGTGATCCTGTGGCAGAAGCAGCAAAAACTGCAACATTAACAAAATAATTACAATAAATTTATGTCTGAATCAAACAATGTTAAATTCGTAGAAGCTAATGGTAAGTGGTTGTGGAAGCGTTATGACGTTAGTGGCTCTGTTATTTTTAGAAGTCCCGAATTTGATACCGAGCGACAAGCTCGTGAGGATTATGGAGTTAATGGAGGCGAAGCACAGACAGCTCCATCAGCTCCTACTGCTGAAGCTTCAGAATCACAGCCAACCGATGCAGGTAACGTCGCTCCGGAAGGAGAAGTAAGCGCTGGCACTGCTTCAGGTGAAGCATCACAGCCAGTTGCTGATCAAACTGTCTAATCCAATGCTTAAGTTCACCTACAAAATTAAAAAGAGAGCAAAGGATAAAGGAGATTTTCGTATTACCAAGCATGGACAAATGGCTGAATTCTCTTTGCGTGAACTTAATCGAAATATCGAGCAGGTTCGTAAGCAGGCAAGAGAAATGGAAGCCAATGCAAAACTTCAAAGTGCTCTTGCAGAGAATATTCGCAGAGCCAATCCTGATTTGGTCGCATACATGAAGAAACTATCACCTAAAAAACGTCATGCTCTCATTATGCTCTCCATTCAGGAAAATAAAGCGAAGCAATTCAAGGATCAAGAAAAGGATGCAAAGAGAATTCTTCGAATGATTACCAGCGAGGACAAGGAAGTCCGTAACCAACTAAAGCTATGAGCGAAACATCAGAAGAAAAAGAACCAGAGCTTACTGGTCCGCATAATGCCGATCAGGAAGTAGACCCAGAGAAACAAGCAGCTGAAGAAGCTGAAGTTGAGGAACTTAATGACGCAATCGATGTCACAAGCGATCTCGTCTCATGGTCCAAGACTCCTGCCGGTAAAGACACCATCGAACGGCTTCAGACTGAATCTCGTAAGGCAATGAATGAACTCTTTGCTGTACTCCATGACAGTCCGGAGCTAGGAAAATTGATATCAGTCGTAGCTCGATTCGAAGCATCGGTACAGATGCTCAGACGATTCATTGGAGCAGATGAAGACTTGGATACGTTGCTCGATGAGCTCGCAAGAAAGCGTCCTAGTGCAGCAGCCAAAGTAGCAAAGTAAGAAAAGAAAATCATCGGGAAACCGGTGATTTTTCTTTGTAAAAGTAATGCACGCAATTTTGCATTTTTCATACATCAAACTATCAGCATAGAGGGGCCAACCTCTTTTATTAAAAAGGTTAATGCGCTAATGCTCTGCGTTCCACAATCGAGCATCGATGGGGCGAAACCATCGAAAATATAAAACGTATGCCAAAACCACATCAGGAAGCAGCACCCTCTGACGATAAGTCAGGAAAAGTTGCAGGGGAATCTCAGCCAGCCGATAAGGGTGGCAAGAAAGATTCAGACAACCCTTCAAATGGTCAATCGATTGCACAAGTTGCAGGGGCAGATAACGCTGACGATTCTAAGGGTGGCAAACCCAAAGAAGGCGATGAGAAAGAAAGTCTCATAGTCGATCTGAAAAAAGAGAATCGTGAGATGAAAAAGATGATCCGTGACGAGGTCATTCCTACCATTCGGGATTTGCAGCAGCAGATCAAGAAAGGAGGCACAACCGCCGACGACGCATTAGACGAACTCGACGCACTCGCCAAAGAGTGGGAATTGCAGCCAAAGTTCGTACAGAAGCTTGCAAGCATCCTTCTCAACAAGTCCAAGAAGCAATTCGAAGACGAGTACCTTTCAGACATCAAAGACATCAAGAAGAAGACCGAGGATCAGTCCAAGGAAATCTCAAATGCACAGATCACCGGTGCAATCTCGAAAGAGTTTGACCGAGTGATTGCTGACAACCCCGACCTTGCCAAAGTCGCCAAAAAGGAAGCCGTGAAGAAGTACATCATGTCGAGTGAGGACAATCTCTCTCGCACGATGGAAGAAATTCTCGAGGAACTCTATGGTGACGCTGTAAAGCCAGAACCAGGCATGGAAGGCTACAGCTCTCAGGGCAGCAATCATCAGAAGGAGCCAGACTACAAGGCTCCGAGCGAAGAAGATCATAAGCGTATCGCTCAGTCTCGTGAAAAAGGAGGTCAGGAATTCGAAAAATATCAGGAAGGTCTGATTGATCGCCTGACTCATCGTTCGCGCCATCGAAAGTAATTGATTCTGGAAGGGTAAATTTATTCACTTAACTTTATCCAACCATGTTAGCAGTATTCAAAGAACAGTTCGATAACGCTTATCAAGCGGTATTCGACAAAGTGCTCGTGGCAATGGAGATCGCCAACACGCGCCTCGAGAAGAAACTCGATTACGGATCATCCGTAAAGCGTGTGAAGTACTCTCTCGCACCGATTCGTGTGCGTAATATCACGATAGGTGTAAACCGAACCATTGACCAGCTCAATGACTCCGGCGAAACACTCTTGGTCAATAAGAACAAGGGTGCAGACTTCCGAGTCTCGAAGAAAGAAATGATTCAGGCAGGCCCACTGAATCCGGCAGAGACTATTGGTGCCGAGGTAGCCAAGAAGCTCTCTCGTTACATCGATGCCGACGTGTTCGCTCAGGTAAAGAATGCCCTTCAGACATTCGATACCGGAGACTTGACCACGATGAGTTCGAACGGAACGGCCATTGCTCTTTCCACCACGAATATCCCTCAGCTTCTAGCTCAGGGTCGCGCGAAGCTCAGAAAGGCGAATCAAGACCTTACGAGTCTTGCCTTGGTTCTCGATAGTTACGGAGGCTCGATTATCGAGCAGTACGTAATGTCAAAGAACATCGACCTTGCTGCAGCAGCGTTCAAGAATGGTTACGCCGGTCCTGTGGGTGGCGCCGAGTTGTACCTTTCCGAGAACCTTCTCGCAGAAGCGATTATCACAATGTCTGCAAACCCTTCAAACGGACAGACATTCTCGATCAATGGCTTCATTTACACCTTCGTAACTTCAATCGGCGCTACGCCAGGTAACGTATTGATTGAAGCTGGTGTCGATGCGACCCGAGACAACCTGATTGATGCGATTCATCAGGCGACCGGTACTGCCGGATCGAAGTATATCGTATGGACTGATATTGATCCTGGATACGATCAGTCCAACTGGGTCGACTTGCAGCTTGCTGCGGTCGATAACGATGGTGCGGACACTATCACTATTACCGGAACTGGTTCAGGTCGACTCGTATTTGGCGGAAACGCTACATACACAGTCACCAAGAACCTCGTACACGCTTACTACGGTAAGAAGGGTGCGATCGACGTGGTCATTCAAGATCTCGCCGAGATGGAAATGGTTGATGACCCATACCAGCGTGCAAAGATCATCCGAGCGGACGCTATCTACGGCATATTCACGTTTGCCGATGGAAAGCCACAGTTCCTCGACGTTCTTCTCCAGTCGTAAATGCTGCACTGACCCGAGCGAAAGTTCGGGCTCAGTGTCAGGCGCAGGAGCTAATCCCTGCCTCTGGCACTGAGAAATATAAAATTATGGCAACACCACTTACAGGACAACAAATCATAGACCGCTTCGAACTCTATACAGACGACACAACCGATCTGTCGAGTGATGAGGAGCTTATTCTTGCAAACGATAAACTTCGTTTGGTGTACATGGAACAGCCGTGGGAATTTCTCCGAAGAAAAAAGAGTGGAGTGGTTGAGAATGATGGAAAGATTACTCTGCCAGCAGATTTTGATGAATTCCTAGAAAACTTTAGTGATGATCCAACTATCGGAGAGCCTGTAATGAAAGTTGTTTACATGGGAAGTCAGAAAGCTCCATACCTTGTAGTCCCAATGGGGCAGAGAAATGCCAATAACTTCAGTAATGTTTGTTGGATCGATCCATCAGATGGAAAAATAAACTTCTCACAAAATCCTGGTACTGGTGCCTCTTACGAATACGACTATAAGACAAGCCCTGATGACATTGCTGTAGGCACATCTCCAAAACTTCCTGCCGAATATCATCCAATGATTGTCTTCTTGATGCTCATAGACGAAGAAATTATTAAGAAGTCAGAAAAGGCTCGAAGCAACATGCAGGACAATGCAGTTCAGTATCAGCGTTACCTGAAGAACCTTAAATTGCGTGATGCCAGATTTAAACTTTCATAATTTATGGCCGATCATGAAATTAAAAAATTCGCATCGGGAGTACACAATCGTGAAGACAATGAAGATACTCCAAAAGATAGTGCAAAGGATTCTTTAAATTGGATTACTATCGATGGACATATAGAACTTGCTCGAGGAAAGGTAACAGTTGGAACCGAAGGTCCTGCCGGAGCATGTCCGGCGATTCATGTAGGGTATAAAGCTAATGGTACCGGCATACTCTGGAGAAAAGTGGCGACAACCATTCAGTATTTAAATGTCACCACTTGGGTGGATGTTGTCACAGGTCTCAATCCAAACGATATTTATGTTTTCACAAACTACAGCTCACTAACCGGAGCATGGACTTTTGCTGGCGGTCCAGGTGGATTATTCAAATTCGCCAACGCTAATCCAACAAGCTACATTCAACTTTATACAACCACTGACTTCTTTTGTGGCTTCCCATTGATCGACAAGGCAAGAATGTACCTGTGGGGAATTGCGAAGGACACAACTGCACTATATCGAAGTTTTATCGATGTTCAGCGTGATGGTACGAGCTTTACTCAGGTATCAAATGAAAACGCTGCAAGCGGAAACGGATCGCAAGTAGCATTTTCAGGAGTGCTCTTATTCAAGTCTGGTCAGCCCAAGCGAAACTGTGGACTCGTCACTATCAAATGTACAGATGGCGGGGGTGAAATATTTACAGATGACAAAAATGGAAACCTGAAGGGAAGTGCAGGTGGAATCGGAACGATCAATTACATCACTGGCGCATGGAGTGTGACCTTTGTGACTGTGCCTGGGGCTTCTGCAAATAATATTCAAGCTACCTATGTCTGGGAAAACAGTACAGCTAAAGGCGTAGCAGATTTTACATACAGCGCATCTCGACTTGCCGGTGAAGGCGATGTGATTCGCCAAGATGAAGGTGGTGATGCAATCCAACAGCTCGTCATTGGTATTGATGGAAACTATTACTCACTCAAAAAGCAGAGTGCGTATCAGCACAAATACACGGATGATGATAAGACTTTCAATAACCAAGTGGTTCGAAGAAATATTGGAGTTCTTACAAGAAAGAGTTCAGTTACAACTGGTCGAGGTGTCGTTTTCATAAACACTGCCAATCCCGATCGTCCTCAGCTCACGGTCCTCGAAAAGAATCCGTTGGGTGATGACATTTTGGCAACAGAACTCATTCCACATTTTGCATGGGAGAAATACGACTACTCGGATGCAGTTATGGAAACGTACGGACAATTTATCGTTCTCTCATGCCGTGCTCAAACAAGCATAGTAAACGATAGAACTCTCGTAATAGACATCGTAAAAAATACTGTCGACATGACCAACTACGGAATGAAGGCGCTCATCAAAGATTCCGGAGTGCTCTACGGCGGAAGTCCTCATACGCAGACTGTCTATAAAATTCTCAACGGATTTGATGATGACGGATATGTGATTCAAAACAGTTGGGATAGCAAATATGAGACCTATGGAGTCCGAAGGCTCAAGAAATATCGAAGACTCCGATATCGAGGTGAAATAGATCCTGCTCAGTACGTGGAAGTGTACGCAGACTTTGACGGAGGTGGGTATGCCTTGATCGGAACGATTCGGGGTGATGGAACATACGTCAATCGCACAAGTCCTTCAAGTGTGGGTACGACGATGGTCGGCGAAGCAGCTGTGGGAGGTGATGGGTCAGCTCAAGTGTATCCATACGAGCTTCAGATCAAGGCGATGAAGATCCCTAAGTTCCGTAGACGAAGCATCCGATTTCTAGCAAAAGGAATCGGCTATGTGAGTGTGATGGAGTCTGTCGATTGGGATATTTTGACCTACGAGGACAAATTACCGAAGGTTTATCGCCAAAAAGAGCACGTCAGTCTCGATGGTAAAAGCGTGAACCAGTAATGCACGCAATTTTGCATTTTTTCACATTCATACTAACAACATGGCATCCAAACTCACCAAAGTAGTCGCAAATTTCGAAACATCTCTTGCCACAAAGCTAGCTAACGGTGCTACTTCAGGTGCTCTCACCAGTATTTTGGATAAGAACGGAGTGAGTTTACCGAGTGCCAAATACTGCATGATCCTTGATCGAGGAACGGGAGACGAAGAACATCTTGTCTTCGATCTTTCAGGTACTGCCATGAGCAATATTTTTAGTGTCTCAAGACAGGGAGTTCAAACTGCCGGTGTACAGAATTTAAATGGTCATAGGGCTGGAGCTAAATGCTATCTGACCGATTTCGTAAATCTCAAAATCATCGTCGACATCATGAATGGTGCCGATACTTTAGACTCAGCGAATCCTGTTAAGTATGACGCTGATCCTGCTTTTAATGATTCAAAACAAGTAATTTCCAAAGGGTACGCTGATGTTCAACTTGCAGCAAAAGCTACTACTAACGGTAATAACGCATTCACAGGCAATAACACTTTTACTGTTTCTCCAAACGTACCGGATGCAACCCAAGCGTCGCAACCCGTAACTCTCTCCCAACTCATGGCTGCAGCTCTGAGTGGTATCCAAGACGGCATCGAATATTTTTCGGTCTCATTTCTACCGAATGGACAAGTCGCATCCATTCACGACAACGTGAACGGAAAGACTTTTGTATTCACCTACGATGCCTTCGGCGAATTGTTGACCATATACAACGGATCAAGGCAGTGGTCAGTGAATATGTTCGAGGAAAAAATTAATCAATTAACACACTAATAAAAAATATATGTTTAGCATCCAAGTAGATAGGCGAGCAAATAAAAGCACATTGGTGAAATCAATCCAGATCGCACCAGTATTTAAAATGACAGAGTGGAATCGTGTTGGCCTTATGCGTTGGCCAGCTATCAAAGCTCAAGGAACTCTCACTCTGGCACTTCAGCCCTCAAACGGCGAAACATTTTCTATCGGCTCAAAAACCTACACATTTCTCTCGACACTTGCGAACACCGATGGCGCGGTCCAGATCGGTGCATCCCTTGCTCAGACTCAAAAAAATGTTGTTGCGGCAATAAATCTCACAGGTGTACCAGGAAGCCAATACGCATCGGCGACAAGTCTCAATGGCGATGTTACTGCTGGTGATCCAGTTGGTAATAATATTGTTCTTTGCGCAAAACTTGGGGGCACGGCAGGGAACTCGATAGCGACAACTGAAACCATGCTCGGTGCAGGGAATCAATTTGATGCAGCAACTCTTGGAACTACCCGAGCTGGTGTAGTTGAGTCAGATTCCAATTCAATGTTGGTCCCTCATTATCATGGCGGTTTCAATACCAACACTGCACAACAGTACAACTCGCAAAATATGTACTACCTCGGATATACCGATTATGACAACGATCGAGTAATCGGTAACAACTACGATATCGAGCGAGATTTTCCTACTGAATTTTATAACCTTACAGCCGGTGCTACGAAAAAGATGTGGTGGCCTAATCATCTTGAGCGAAGAATCAAGACAGTGAAGACTATCGGTCTCTACACTAAACTTCGAACTCTCGAGACGCAGACATTAAGTGCACCATTCAACTCAAATACAAACAACGCAGTATTCAAATCATTTGAGCTTGATGCCAATCGTTTTATTGTTTTCTATCGCCAGCAAGCCGGTACGACTGGAATCTATGCGGTTGTGGGTCAAGCAAATACTGACGGCACGGTCGCTTGGGGTGCGCCGCTTCTTATGTGTACTCGAGATATGTACAACGAAAACTTTGATGCTGTCCTTATAAACACAGACAAGGTTCTCATTGCTATTGATGCACCAGGCTCACCATTCAACATAAACACTGCGGTCGTTACGATCTCAGGAACGGCACTTACTCTCAACAGTATGGTCCAAGTAGCTGCGATTCAATCGAGTTTTAAGCGATTGGTCAAAATTGGAACTGATAAAGCGATCCTCTCCTACGAAAACAGTAACGTGTCTCTCGTTTGTGTATCAGTATCAGGTACAGTGCCGAGCTATGGGTCAATCGCAACCATCGCAAGCTCATCAAAAGGAATTCTTGCACCGAATGGTACTGACAAAGCTCAGATTGCATACATAAACTCAAGTGCCTGGTGGTCAGCCGTGGTAACAGTGGCCGGGACCACAATTACTGTTCAGGCAGGAGTACAGATTGCTTTCAACGGAAGCTATGGATTCAGGCAATCGGAACTCTATACTATTACCACTGATAAATTCTTGTTTTACTCCGATTGGGCTTCTGTTGGATATCCAAGCCGTGATCGATGGAAATTCGGTCTCGTAACTGTTTCCTCAACCACAACGACACTCGCAAAATCCTATTACACACCAATCTCAAATGATGGAAACTTTGCTTTTTCTGGTCAGCTTTATTTCAAGAATGTGGATGCTTCGAGCTTCTACATTTACGCATACAACAACAGCTATGGCTTGCGTGGTGCAAAGATGACTCTTACAGGAACATCAATCAACTTTCCAAAGCTCATGCCACGTGGTCTCGGTAGTCCTGAAAACATGGGAGAGTCACCGATGTATACACGCCAAGAATTCGACAACTTGGGACAAGTAGGCGATCCACTAAATGTAAATGGATTATTCCTCATGGTCGCAAGCGATCAGTATGCCAACGGAAAGATGACGATATTCAGTGACAAGCCGTTCAGTTTCGATCTCTATCTCGGTGATGACTTACTTGGAACGTACACAAAGACACTTCTCGGACTTATTGAGCCAATTGCAATAAACGCCACTGTCAACAAAGAAGAATTTGGAATCAAAATAAAAAGCAATGATGCCGTTGATCGTACAGTATTCCTCGATCACGCATTTATGCTAATCGATTAAAAAATAAATGAATTCCTACACGATACAATACGGCGATACTTTAAGCGGAATCGCATCAAAAACAGGTAAGAGCATCCAGGAATTGATGTCTCTTAATCCTTCCATCACTGATCCCAACAAAATATATGCTGGGCGTACTTTATCGTTAGGAGCTTCAACTGCTCCAACACCTGCACCGACTCCTGCAGCGAAACAAACAATTGCTCAGGTGGCAAAAGTTACGGTCCCAAGCTATGTGGAAGACCCGACCGCAACCCAGATAGGAAATAGCTACAAAAGCACAGCTACATCTCAAGTGAACGAGGAAGCGATCCGAGCAGCCACTAGGTCCCGTATTCAAGGCCAGATTGACGCCATAAACGCCGCTGTGAACGACCAAATAGCAAACTTCAGGAATACTACAGGCAAGAACCGCCAAGGCCAAAGTTACGCCCTCGCAGCAGCCGGTGGCCGAATTGGAAGTGCAACAGGCGAATCCGAGTTCCAGACCACTGAAAACTATAACAATCAAGAGGAACAAACATATCGAGATGATGGGAACGTAAAAATCTCACAGCTCCTTGGTGCAGCTACGAGAGATGCAACCGCAGAAATTGAAGCGAGAAGAACTGCCATTAAGGAAGGCGCAGACAAATATTTCCAGTTCTTGGACAATCAAGGAAAGCAGAAAAGAGATCAGGTCACGGCATTTATCAAAAACATGCTTGCTCTTGGAGTCGATCCAAGTTCACTTAGTGATTCTGATTTCCAGAAATTGCAGGATCAGTACGGCTTCAGCAGAGATCAACTTACTTCGTTATATAACGATGCGAAAACACAAAAAAGCACTAACGACACTGCAGCAGCAAAAGCAAAAGCCGATTTGGAAAAATCACAGAATGATGCAAATCAATTTAGCCTCAATGAAGGCGATGCTCGATATGTTTACGATCCTGCTTCAGGTACTGCGAAGCTCATTGCATCTCGTGCAAAAACATATGCGCCAAAAACTGGAAGTGGTCCTGATACTCCAGGCACAACTCTTGGATACGATGATCCAAACTACACACTCGATGCAATCCAAAAATCAAAGGGTGGAAGATTCCTCACACAAGGTGAGCTCAAACCTATTACAGATATTCAAACAATTGTCGGCCAAGCAGAGACTCTCACTGGTTTCGTAAACAGCATTGATACGGGTCCGATTGTCGGAATCATCAAGAGCAATAACCCATACGACACGAAAGCGCAATCAATGAAGGCTGCTGTGACTGCAATCGTTCCAAAACTTGCTCGAGGTGTATACGGCGAGGTTGGAGTGCTTACAGATCAGGACATCGACAACTATTCTCGTACCATTGCGAACCTCAAAAACACTACTGACGTAAACAAAGCTGTCATGGCGATGACACTTGATATTGCAACTCGATCGCTTGCGAATCAGCTGAACTCATTGTCGGCCGGTGGACGAGATGTCTCAAGATTCGAATCAATTTATAAAGGCATGAACGCTAAAGCCAGTCAGATCAAATCTCAGCTTGGAGTCGGTACAGATGCTTCAGGTGCAACTCAGGGTGCTGAATTTAAAAGCGACAAGGGCAATACCTATAAACTTCCATACTAACCATGTCTTTAACACACGATCAAATTCAAAAGAATATCAATGCCCTGGAAAGTCAGGGTGCAAGCCATGAGGAGATTCAGCAATGGCTTGATTCTCTGAAACCTACAAGTACCGGAGCTGAAAATACCCCTGCACCAGAAAAAAGTCTCGGTGCAAAAGTGTGGGGCGGTGTAAAAGCTGTCGGTAATTTCCTTACCTCAAGCGAACAAAAGTTTGGTAAAAGCATTGCTGACTCCTTGCCAGCGTTTGTTCCAGGAAGCGCAGCCAATACAAACAAAATGAATGAGGAGCTTATGGCACAAAGCCAGCAGATTACCGATAACCTCATTAAGACTATAAAAGAAAAGAGAGCGAGAGGAGAAGATGTGTCTCATCTCATGAATGCTTTGCTGCAACATGCAAAAGATACAGGACAACCGCCAATTGATATCAATGAGGTAAATGCTTCGGTGAATAAAACTGCTAAGCAGGTTTTTGGCGAGGGACTTGGTGTCGCAGCAGACATCGCCTCATTCGGAAGTTACGGAAATGCTGCAAAAGGTGCTCAGACTGGAAAGCTTCTCATTGCCGGTCCTGCTTCAGGAAAAGTGGCAACATGGCTTGGCAAAGCTGGAATCGGAAGCGCGGTCGCTCCGGCAGCAGGTGCTATTCCAAGCGTCGTAGGAGGTAGTACGAAAGCGATGGCAGCTCTTAAAGGTGCATGGCAGGGTGCAAAGCAAGGATTTACATCCGGTGCGATCTTCGGAACGGCACAAGGTTCAACACGAGCGATGCAGGCAAATAAAGAAAATGCTGACATTGTTTCAGATGCAGTGGCCGGAGGAATCGGTGGTGGAGTGGCTGGAGGCGTAGTCGGTGGAATTGTCGGAGGAACATCAGGATATTTGAATCGCAGAAGGGAAATCAATCGAATGCTTCAAACGTCAGCCACTCCCGATGAGACCATGAATGCACTCCATCAAGAAATTGCCAATCATGCAGATGAAGCATCATTTAAGAAATCTATCCAAAGCGGTGATCTCACCATCGATCAGGTGTATCAAAAAGATGGATCGCTTAACCCAGACCTTGCAAAAGGTCGCATTGACGATATCGCAGCAAATCTTGAGAATAAACTTCCAGGAGCCGGTGAGAAATATAAAACTCTGGTTGATCCAAAAAGTACGAGCTTCGACGAGCTCATTTCAAAAGCCGATGACGTTATTGATGAAAGCAGAAAGATTCCAGCAGATGTTATTAAATACACGGTTGATGCAAATGGTAAAAAAGTACTTGATACCAAAGCAAACGAAGCACTTAAATCTGGCATTGCGGATCAGGATATCGCTTTTATTAAAAACTCCTCACCTGAAGATAAGAAAATATTTGATCGAGCAATGAAAGTGGCTGAGCAGGCATCAAAAGATAAGACATACACAAAGCAGCCGGTTGAAGAAGCGGGAAGGGTGATTATTGATCAAGCAAATACTGTAGAACAGGCTCGTCAGAAAGTGGGATCGGAGCTTGGTGTTGTGCGTGCAAAATTGGCTGACGTGCCAGTAGACATCACAAGTACTGCAGATAATTTTTATAAAGATCTCTCAGATGCCGGTATCGGTGTAACTAACGATGGTTTGGATTTCTCTAAATCAAAATATGCAAACGTCCCGAAGATTCAAAAGATCATTGAGAGTGTTCATGAGCGTATTGCAGCTGCAGGAGACACTTCAAATGTTAAATCGGTAGACCTCATTCGCCAACAGCTCGGAACTGAAGTCGATCTTGGAACTCTTGAAGGAAATCTCGATAAAAGCGCAAAACGAATCCTTCAGAAGGTCTATGGTGGCTTGGGAGAAAATATTACTTACATCGATCCACAATATGCCGAGCTCTCAGATCAGTATTCGAAACTTACTACTGCAATGGATTATTTTCAAAGAGCACTTGGAAGGGATTTTGAGGCAACTAACCTTAATTCATCTTTGAAAGCAGGAGAAGTCGGAAGACGAATGCTCGGTAATGCATCATCTCGTCCGCTTGCTGTGGTTCAAAATCTTCAAGACCTAGCTCGAACTTATGGATATAACCCAAACATTGATTCTCGCAGCCAAATTCTTTTTGCAAACTTTCTCGAGGATCTTTTCGGAACGACACAGACTCAAAGTCTGCAGAGCCAGATGACAAAGGGGGTTAATGCTGCAGAAGAAGCAAGTGGAGCTCTTACCGACGTAGCGACTGGAAATGCTAGTGGCCTTATGTCTAAGGCGGTCCGAAAAGGACTTAATCTAGTTAGAAACATCACGCCTGAGCGTCAAATCGAGGCTGTACGAGCACTCATCACTCCATAAAGTAATACACCACTTTTTACCAAAAAGCGGATCTAAACTTACGACATGGATCAAAATGACCACGACTTACTCATACGAGTTGATACCAAGCTAGGAACCTTAATTGAGGAGGTTCAGCTTATGCGAGATAACACAAACCAGCGTCTTAGCACTGTCGAGCAGACCAAGGTGGAGAAGTCCGACTTCAATGATTTCAGAGTCAATATTCAAAATGATTTAAATAAAACGGAGCTCTCTTTTAATAAAATCCTTTTGGAAAGGAGTCAGCATAACGATGAGATGTTCAAATCTCAGGATACACGAATTTCAAGGATCGAAAGGAATATGTACATCGGTATTGGAATTCTCTCAGCTATTCAAGTTGTCATTCCTCTAGTACTTAAATATGTATTTAATTTTTAATATATGAATATTTTATTTCAACAAACACCAAATTATGCAGTCGGTCCAACAAAGAAGATTGCAGTTGTGATTCATTTCACTCTAGGCGCATATAACGGAGCGGTAAGTTGGCTCATGAACCCTAATCGTCCCAACAGGTCATCTGCACATTTTATTATTGGTCGAAATCAGGGAGAAATCGTGCAGTTGGTAAAAGTAACTGACATCGCATGGCATGCAGGCAATATCAGCAACCCAAATGATCGAGCAAAAAAGATCATGCTCAAGAATTTGGACGGCTCATACGTGAATCCGAATCAATACACAATCGGCATCGAGCTCGCAGCTGGATACGACGTTGATCAGGACGGAACGGTCGAACCGAATGAGAATGATGTCACTGAGTGGCAGTACCAGGAGCTTACTGAACTTGTGAAGTCATTTATAAACAATCCGGATACTGCATTTGTACTCGATCCAAAGAACATCATCATTCATGGTGATATCACAGACTACAAAGAAAAGCCTGAAATTGTTCGCACCGAACTTCTCAAGCGATTGTTTCCGGTCCAGCCAGGAAATAAAGAAGCGATCAAGTCTCAAATTATCAGCTTGCTAAACCAACTATGAGATATGTGTCGCAAATTCTCATAGCGATCGCAGCGTTTCTGTTTGCGTATGCGGTCTGGCTCGAGCATGTGCATTAATAATTAAAAAATATTTATGAGTAAAATTTATACATCGGCAAGTAAGATCGTTTTTATTCTCATGGCAGTCGCAGTGATTGTCGGAATGTTTTATGGAAAGGTAGATGCGAAGGATTTCATGATTCTGGCGTCTATGGCTTTCTCATTCTACTTTGCCAATAAAGGGGAGAGCAATGAGCCTTTTGCAGGTAAATAACGGCTTATAGAGCAAAATAGAGCCTAAAAATAGCCCTAAATGAGGCTATTTTTGCTTTATTTATCCACAGTGACTCAACTATTGCCTTATCTAATACTATCTGATACAATCTGATACGTACTGAGTATTACATACCTATGGACGAAATTAAGACAAAATTCAATAAAAGAATTCAAACACCCGAGCCTCATATCGTGGGTCTTTTGGCTGAGATTGATGGTATTCGAGGAGAATTTAAGTCAGGTCTTCGAATGACACCACAGGCAATCACTAGTCTCAAGCGATCAGTGCTTGTCACATCTGCCGGAGCTTCAACTCGTATCGAGGGTTCAAAACTCAATGACAAAGAAGTAGAGGAAATTTTGCAAGGTCTCACTAATTCTAAATTTGCAGAAAGAGATTATCAGGAAGTGCAGGGATACCTCGAAACATTACAAAATGTCTTTGATAGCTACGACACGCTACCACTTCGAGAAGGTGTAATTTCATCACTGCATAAAGAATTACTGAAATACTCGAGCAAGGATGACCTTCATCGTGGCAAATACAAGCAGAAGGAAAATATCGTAGGTGTTCAGAGAGCGGATGGCACAATTGCAAAGATTGTCTTCGACACAACTCCTGCATGGCTTGCTCCAAAAGAAATGAAAGAGCTTGTCGATTGGACTTTTGAGGCATTGGAGGAAAATCGTTTCCATCCACTTCTTGTTATTGCCAATTTCCTCGTTGATTTTCTTAAAATTCACCCATTTGAAGACGGAAATGGGCGACTTTCACGTGTCCTCACCAACCTTTTACTTCTTCGATCAGGCTACCAGTTCGTGCAGTATGTATCGCACGAGCAAATTATCGAGAGACGTAAGGATGAATATTATCTTGCTCTCAAAAAGTCTCAGGATACCTTTGGTAAAGAAAACGATACTATTGCGCCTTGGTTGAATTTCTTTTTAGCAGTCATAAAAGAGCAAGCAACATCAGCTCTCATCTACCTTCAAGAAGAAAAATTTGAAGACACTTTGTCTCCAAAACAACTCGAGGTATGGAAACACCTCTCAACTAAAGGAGAAACAAGCCCGAGCGATATCGCAAAAGATACGAATATTGAAATTACCACGGTGCGAAAAGCATTGGGTAGTCTTCTTAGACTTGGAAAGGTAAAAAGGACTGGTCGAGGTCCAGGAACCCGATACATAAAATTATGATAATAACGCATGGCACACTTTCGCAGAAAATTCGATGCAAAAGCATATTGGGCACACAAGCCTCTTTGCACAGTCTGCAAGGTGCACAAAGTGAAAGAGGGTACTGTATGCTCTGAGTGCAAAAAACAAGCTATGAAAGAACAAAAAGAAATCGAAAAGAATAAGAATTTAGCAAACACGGACATCCAAGTCGCCGAGGATGTTGAGATTTCTGAGCCAAGAAAAAGGCATGTCTCCAATATTTCAGGTGAGGCGCAAAATAAGATCGTTCGACTTTTTACATATTTAGAAAAAGCTCTGGCTATTGATGATTCCATCGTCAGAGATTTCCGTACCTCACTCGCCGCACCTTCTCCTTTCTGGCTTGCAGACTATCCACTGGATTTAGAAAATTTACATATCAGACCTTTTGATACTGAAAAAACTCCTGAAGGTGTCCAATCTACCGCATGGCTACGAGTAGAAAAAAAGAATATTAAGGCTGCTCCTGAATTGCCTAGCCAACTTGAAGAATGGATAGACGAAGTGAATCCACTGCAGCAACCGATAGCCAAGGAGAAGATTGATCGCAAAGTGCGTTTCTCTGATGACGATGACCGAGTTGCAGCGTTCAAGAGCTTCCGTAAAAACTTTGAGAAAGGCGATGAAGTACCAAAAGATCTTATTGACTGGGTTACTATTTTGCCTAATAAGCTTCCGGAATCAATCGCTATTAAATATATTCCTGATCAGTGGGTAAATCACCCTGAGCTGGCAAAATTGCTTGATGGCTATACTGAAAACGAATGGAGCCCATGGGCTGAACAAGTTAAAAAAGTCTACAAGGCGAATCTGCTTTACGATCAGCTATACGCTCTCAGACTTTTACTAAAAAACGAAGGTGATAGCTATGAGCTCCTTTTAGGTCACGGAGTTTTGACCTGGCAGCATCCAGGAGTAGGTGCAATTCAGGCACCAATTTTTCTAAGCCCTTTAATACTCGATTTTGATGCCTCTAAGCGAACAATAGAAATTAATCCTGACCCGATGTTCAGGAACTTTGTCGAAACCTCTTCGCTATATGAGACGGATAATCCAGCAGAAATGGATCTTATTACTTGGGGTGATCAGATCAATGCTAATCCGTTTGATTTTTGGCATCTCGAAACTCTCAAAGCGCAATCACAAACACTCATAAATTATATTTCTACTGATAGTGAGGATCATTTCACCGATGAAATGGTTTCGGCTCCTACTGCATCAAAGAATCCGACCATCTGGAATGCGCCGGTCATTTTTGCAAGAAAAAGAACAAATGATTTGTGGTCCAAATATGCAGCCACTATCCGAAAAGATATTGAACAATACGGCGTAGAAGCAACAGAATTTATTACAGACCTAATCGGCGAATATGATGAGACACCGGCGGGTATGGGTGATGGGGAATCAGGAGGGGAAAGAATTGATAACTCCGAAATATCTATCGATGAATCAGAGCTGTATTTTCCTTTGCCTTGGAATGATGAGCAAAAGAGAATCGCAGAAAGACTCGATGCCAACTACGGTGTCGTGGTAAAAGGTCCACCAGGTACCGGAAAGAGTCATACAATTGCTAACCTGATATCCCGTTTCTTGGCGCAAGGTAAAAGTGTTTTGGTCACCTCACAAACAAGTAAGGCCTTGGAAGTTTTGCGTGATAAACTTCCCGAAAATATTAGAAGCCTGGCCGTGTCTCAATTGCAGCAGACTGCAAAACGAGATGATGTTCTCCAACAGTCTATCGGCGAAATCAGCTCGAATCTTGGTGAGCGTCACACTAAATTCAGTGAAGCACGTGCTGAGAATGTGCGAAGAGAGTTGAAGAAAGTTCGGGAGGATAAAGCTACACTTGCAGCAAGAATTCGAAAATATATTCTTACCGATTCAAGCGAAAAGCTCTCAATCGATGGTGAAGAAATGAGACCTATCGATGCGGCTAAATTTGTCGAGGAACACAAAGACAATAGGGAGATCTCATGGTTCACCGATAAAGTGCACTATGAGGCCACTCCCAATTTCGCTGAAGAAGATTTGCAGGAACTTTATGATCTTGCTCGAGAGGTTGAGACTGTTGATCGCACTTTATATAAAGAGGATTTGCCAGACATTGCTGCACTTCCAAATGAGGATGTTGTGTTGAGCGCCTTTGCCTCATATCGAGATCTAAGTGCAAAATCGAAGGCTTCCGATGAAGGGTTCAAATCAAAGATAGATCAGGAGAAGTTGCTACAGCTGTGGGAACTTCTCACAAAGGCTAAAAAAGTATTGGCATCGGCAAATAAAGACTACGAGCAGGAAATCTTTGATGTTTGTGCCATCAGTCAAAACGAAAGAGAAAAATGGGCATCAATTCTTTCTAAAATATCCGAAAGAATCCAAATTGTTGCCAAGGGTAAAAACAGTTCAATTGGCCATATCATTTCAGGTAATTCAAATCTTGCATCGCATGATCTCCGTGAGGGAATAGATGCTTTGTATTCAAAAGTTTCTAATAAGGGGAAATTAGGCACGTTCGCAAGAATGCTCTTACCTGCAAGCGCAAAGAAGATCCTTGAGACCTATAAGGTTGATGGAGTAGAGCCAGACAATCATGACAGGATAGAGATTTTACGAAATACGATACTCGTTGAGGCTGCAGAACGAGATATAAAGACATTGCTTGAGCAGGGACTTTCATCTCTTAAGAATCCACTAGAGATCGATATGAATCGATTGGATTTGGTGCAGCTCGAGGTCTTTGTTGCAAGCATTCAGCGATTGGTAAATTACCATTCGGATTTCTCTGCTATCGACACTCACTTTAGTGAAATCACAGAACTTTCTGATCTGTCATTCACCAAGAAAGCAGATATCGACAAAGCTATCGAACTTACAGCTTCTCGTACAGCTGCCTTTGAACTCAAGAATCTTGAGAAATCTTTTGCTGAATGGGAAGAAACAATCAGAGCCGCAGTAAATTTCCGTACACAGCACTCGATCGTTGATGACCTTGCTCAAGCAATAGTTAAACGAAACTCTACAGGTTGGAAGAACTGCATGGAAGAGCTTAATTTACTCACGAAGAAAAAAGCGATCCGTCTCAATGAGCTCTGCGAACAGCTCAAAAAGCAGGTTCCAACTTTGTGCCAGGAGATTATCGAACTTGCAGATCAAAAGCAAAAATTTGAATGTCCTGAAAATATTCTACTTGCCTGGAAGGTTGCCCGATTTGAATCGTGGCTAAACTATATTCACGATCATGACGATATTGATGATCTACAGAGTCAATTTGAGCGCCTAAGCAAGAGGGAATTTGAGCTCAATTCGGAGCTTGTGACTGTGCTCGCATGGCAGCGACAGATTGATAAAGTTACGAAGCGTCAGCGAGATGCTTTGATGGCTTGGTCCGATGCGATGAAGAAGTACGGAAAGGGAACGGGAAAATATGCCAACAAGTGGCTCAATGCCGCACAACAGTCTCTCAAAGAGGCAAAGAATGCCGTCCCAGTTTGGATCATGCCTCTCCATCGCGCCGCACAAATGTTCTCAGATCCTACAGCAGGCATGTTTGATGTAGTGATCTTCGATGAAGCTAGTCAGTGTGATATTCGAGGTCTTACCATCGGCTATCTCGGTAAAAAATTGCTCGTAGTGGGAGACCCCGATCAGATTAGCCCAGCCGGAATCTTTCAAGATCAGGAAAAAACTTTTGAGCTTATTTCTCGATTCCTTTTCGATATACCGCACAAAGATAACTTCTCCATCACTTCGAGCCTCTTTGATCTCGCAAAGATCCGCATACCCAACATGGTCCAGTTGAATGAGCACTTTAGATGCGTTCCTGAGATCATTGCTTTCAGCAACCACTATATTTATGACTCAAAGCTCAAGCCTCTTCGCCATCCGCATCCTAAAGGCCTTCTCAAGCCTGCTCTTGTCCCTGTGTTGGTCGAGGGAGGTTATCAGAATACAAATAATAAGGTGAATGAGCCAGAAGCCAAAGCAGTTGTAGAAAAGCTCGTAGAGCTCCTGGAAGATCCAAATTATCAGAAGCGTCCAGATGGCCACTTATGCTCTTTTGGCATCATTTCATTACTTGCTGAAGATCAAGCTAAATACATAAAAGATTTGATCTTGAAGCACCCAAAGATTGGAGAGAAAGTTATCGAAGAGCGAAAGATTATTTGTGGAGACGCATACGCTTTTCAGGGTGATGAACGGGATGTGATGCTTCTGTCGATGGTAAGAGCTCTCGATCCAAATAAGCCAAATGATACTGTCGCACCTCTCACTGATAAGGGTGCAGCTCAGCGCTTCAATGTGGCGGCTACTCGTGCACGTGATCAGGTTTTCCTCTTCCACTCAATTCCTTTAGAAGAATTCAGAAATCAAAACGATTGGCGATTCAAGCTTCTCAACTGGTATTACGATCCGAAGAAAGAAGAGCTCAACGCAGGTCGTGAAGCTCTTAAGAAAGAATTCGACTCAGGTAGAGCATCACAATTTTCATATGAAGTTGGTAACCTTATTCTCGATAAAGGATATCAGGTCCTTCCTGAATATCCTGTAATCGGTTATCGTATTGACCTTGTTGTGCAGGGCTCTGAGGCACGCCTTGCTGTTGAATGTGATGGGGATCAATACCATACACTTGAAAATTGGGAAGAAGATCAGGTCCGTGAGAGACAGTTGCGACGTGCAGGATGGGAATTCTGGCGTGTCACCGGTAGCTCGTTCTATCGCCACAAAGAAAAAGCACTTGATAGTCTTTGGAAGAAACTTGATGAGCTTGGTATCAAACCACTCGTGGATGAATAATTATGACTCTCTCTAAAACCGATTACATCCTATATAGAGAATGCCCAAAGAATACCTGGTACAAGATTCATAAACCGGAGCTTTATTATGAGTCCGAGCTTTCTGAATTCGAGAAAGCAATTATTGAGACCGGAAACGAAGTTGAGCTCATTGCTCGACAGCTTTTTCCAACAGGTGTCTTGATCGAGGGGCGCGATAAGGCAGCACAGGATCTCACAAAGAAATATCTCGCTGAGAAACGGCCAACAATCTTTCAGCCAGTTTTTAGTGTAGGTGGATTCCTCGCTGCTCTCGATATTCTCAAGCTCAATGACGATGGAACCTATTCAATCTACGAAGTAAAAGCAACGAATGACATCGATGACAAAGCCCACTATCACGACCTCACATTCCAATACAATGTGATGAAAAAACTTGACTACCAGGTTAGTTCAGCACACCTCGTTCATCTCAATTCGGAGTACGTTAGATCGGGAGAGCTCGACATCATAAAGCTTTTCATTATTGAAGATGTCACTACAGCAGTCGAAGATCTAAGTGAATATGTGCTCAACGAAATGGATCAAGCTTTGCAATATGTCACTCCTGACAAAGAGCCAAACGGACCTTGCTGCTGCATCTATAAGGGCCGTTCTCGCCATTGCTCTACTTTCAAACATTCAAATCCACAGGTTCCTGCATACAGCGTGCATGACATCAGCCGCATTGGAATCAGCAAAGCAAAGCTGCAAGAGATGATCGATGTCAGCATTTTCGATCTTAAGGATGTGCCTGATCACATCAAGTTATCTGATACTCAAAGAAATCAGATCGATGCTCACGTGCTCGACAGAATTTTGATACACAAAGATAAAATTGCAGAAGAATTCGAGGCTCTGACTTTTCCGCTTTATTTCCTTGATTACGAAACTTTTCCTTGTGCAGTCCCTCGATATGATGGATTCACTCCGTATCAGCAGATCCCGTTCCAGTACTCACTTTTTGTGTTGGACTCCGAAGATGCTGAGCCTCGGCACTTTGAATATCTCTGCACTGATCCATGTGATCCAAGCAATATGTTTGCTGAATCGCTCGAGAAAAATATCGGAAAGACCGGCAGCGTTGTAGTTTGGAATAAAAGATTTGAATGCAAGATCAATGAGGAGCTTGGCATTAGACTTCCAGGACATAAAGCCCTCATGGAAGCGGTGAATGGGCGTGTGTACGATCTGATGGATGTATTTGGAAAACAGTATTATGTGCACAAAGATTTTAAGGGAAAAACGTCAATTAAATCTATTTTACCTGTTATAGTCCCTGAGCTTTCCTACAAGAAGCTTGGAATTCAAGAGGGAGGCACTGCGTCACAGAGTTGGAATGAGATGATTTCAGAGAACACCACCGAAGATAGGAAGAAACAAATTGCCGTCGACCTCAGAGAATACTGCAAATTGGATACCTACGCCATGTACGCAATTTGGAATGCCCTAAGAAAAATTCTGTAGTTTTTAACATAGAGATTAGTTTATTTATCCACAGTTGACTATAATACCCCCTAGGGGTATTATTTATATATGAGACAAGATATCAAAACAAAAGCTGTTCGCCGATTGAAAATCGTTGAGGGACAAATTCGTGGCCTCCAGAAAATGGTTGAGGATGAGAAGTATTGTATCGACATTATTACTCAAGCTTCGGCTATTAAAGAAGCACTTACTGGAATTGAGGGTATGGTTCTTGAAAATCATCTTTCTACGCACGTTGTTCACCAAATGAAGCATGGTAGCGAAAAGAAAGCAGTAGATGAAATCCTTAAAGTCTACAAACTTAAGCGCAAATAAAAATATGAATCATCCAACTAAAACATACAGAGTAAAAGGAATGCATTGCGCTTCTTGCGCTGGCATTATTGAGAAGACCTTCAAGAAGACTGAGGGAGTCCATTCTGCTGAAGTAAACTATGGGACCGAAAAAGCGAAGGTTGTCTTTGATGAATCAAAAACAAGTGCGCAGGAGCTTTCAAAGAAGATTGAACCGCTCGGCTATTCTCTTGCCTTGGATCAAGAAATGTCACAAGATCATGGTGGTCAATCAGCTGAGGAAATGGGCATGTCGGCCGACGAACATGCGGCACATCTGGGACTCAATCAGTCTAAGAAAGAAAAGCTCGCCGAAGTTGCTGATATGCGAACAAAATTACTCTCTGCTATTCCTCTCGCAATTTTCGCAGCACTCGTTATGGGATGGGATATTCTCGCTCAATACAAGGCGGTCCCTGAAATGAGCTATGCGATCAAAGAATTTATCCACCATCTTCTTCCGATACTAGCTACATATATCCTGTTTGTTGTCGGTAAACCATACCTCATGGGTTTTTATCGATTCCTTAGATACGGCAAGGCAAACATGGATACACTTATCGGTATTGGAACCACTGCCGCATTTTTATATAGCTTTGCTGTCACTGCTTTTGAAGAAGCTCTACGTCCATTTATAAACGTGGACTACCAATACTATGATGTCACGATTGTGGTTATTACTTTTATAGCCCTTGGCAAATATCTTGAAGCTCGATCGAAAATAAAGACGGGTGATGCCATAGAAAAACTCCTCAATCTTCAAGCTAAAACAGCTTTAGTAGTTCGTGACGGCAAAGAAGTGGAGATTTCGGTAAATGAAGTGAAGCATGGTGATCTTATTATCGTTAAACCTGGGGCAAAGATTCCTGTGGATGGCGTCATAATCGAAGGGTCCTCATTTATCGATGAATCGATGGTCACCGGTGAGCCGATGCCTGCTCAGAAGAAAATTGGAGACAGTGTAGTATCTGGAACCATAAACACAAGTGGCTCATTTACATTTAAAGCTACAAAAGTTGGTTCGGAGACATTGCTCGCTCAGATCATAAAGATGGTGGAAGATGCTCAAGGTAGCAAAGCCCCAATTCAAGCACTGGCAGATAAGATTTCAGCAATCTTCGTGCCTATTGTTTTAGTGATTGCATTTCTCACACTCGGGACATGGCTCATTGTCGGCTCGCAATATCTCGGCTTCTCACAAGCGCTCTCATTCGGCCTAGTCTCATTTGTCGGTATTCTCGTGATCGCATGTCCTTGTGCTCTTGGTCTCGCAACTCCTACGGCAATAATTGTGGGAGTTGGTAAGGGGGCCAAAGAAGGCATTCTCATCAAAGATGCGGCAACTCTTGAGAAACTTCATAAGGTAAATACGGTTGTGGTCGATAAGACAGGCACGATCACTAAAGGCAAACCGACTCTCGTTGATATACAAAATCTTTCCGATTTAAAAGATGATGAACTCGTATCAATTCTTGCTTCACTTGAAAAGAAATCTGAACACCCGATTGCTCATGCGATTGTAAGTTATGCGCAAGAGAAAAATATTACTATCTCGCAAGTTTCAAATTTTGAAGGTATCCAGGGTAAGGGTCTAAAGGGAACGATTGGTGGTACAGAATACTTTGTCGGTAATGCAAAGCTCGTAAGCGATCTTAAGGTTTCCTTTGATGCAGCAAAACTCAATGAATTTACTTCTCAAGGCAAAACGCCAGTTATTCTCGCTACCAAAGAGAAGGTCCTCGGCTTTGTCATGGTGGCCGATGAGATAAAAACTGAGTCAGTTGAGGCGGTAAAGAATCTACATGCCCTAGGCATCAAGGTAGTTATGCTTACCGGAGATGATGAAAAGGCAGCTAAGTACATTGCGTCACTTGTAGGTATTGATGATGTTGTCGCCCACGTTCTGCCACAGGATAAGCTCGAAAAAATAAAAGAGCTACAGTCACAAGGTCGAGTGGTAGCAATGGCCGGTGATGGTGTGAACGATGCTCCTGCACTCGCGCAAGCCGATGTGGGTATTGCCATGGGGACTGGAACGGATGTAGCTATCGAGTCGGCAGGTATTACGCTTCTCGGTGGCGACATTTCAAAGCTCGTTAAAGCAATCAAGCTCTCGAAGATCACCATGCGAGGAATCAAGCAGAACCTCTTTTGGGCTTTCATCTACAATATTGTCGGCATTCCTCTTGCAGCAGGGGCATTGTATCCGGTCTTCGGATGGCTCTTGAATCCTGTCTTTGCAGGCTTTGCTATGGCTATGTCGTCGGTATCAGTGGTGTCGAATTCGCTTCGCATTAAGGCAAAAAAACTATAATGAAAAAACTCCTCTCATTACTAATAATCACGAGTGTCCTAGTAATAGGGGTGTTCGGCTTTACCTCAATGAATCATGGAGTCGGACACGCTAGGGGCTGCATAGCCTCGGCCGTAGATAATACTCCGTGTCCGGAAAATATCGTTGCGATGTCTGTCCATCATATACAGGCATTCATCTCATTCTTTAGCGTGGTCCCGTCTATTCCGTTCATTTTCTTGCTCGCACTTCTTCTTGCGGTATTTTTAAGCATTGGATTTATCTTTGTAAAACGGCAGGATTCGCTCTTAGCCAATCTGGCATTTTGGCGAATACAGCATGACCCTGAACGTGCACTCACTCGTCCAAGGAAAATTACCCGTTGGCTTTCCTTATTTGAAAACAGTCCTTCAATGCATAGAATTTTCATTATCAATTCTAATTTCAAAAATCTATGCAAACAAAAAAGTCTAAGGACAACAAAAAACATAAAACTATTGATCCAGAAGTGGCATTCGATCTTGTCTGCGGAATGGAACTCGATGCTGATAGCATTAAGGCAACAGCAGACTACAAAGGTAAAACATATTATTTTTGTGCCATTCACTGCAAGAATCACTTTACAGCCGATCCTGTGAAGTATGCTGGGGAGTAATTATTAAACTAACTACAAAAACATGAACAATCAAAACAACAAAATCTTATATGGTATCGGTGGAATAGTTATCGGAATTCTTCTCGTCTCGGTAATTACTCCGATGTTTCGATATGGTGGATACGGAATGATGAACTGGGGAAATAACTCCGTGTCGAACCAAAGAGTAAGCGGCAACACCCAGGTGGCAGGTACAATCGACAAACACTTCATCGAACAGATGATTCCACATCACGAAGGAGCAATTGCCATGGCAAATCTCGCGCTTACGAAAGCAAAACATCCAGAGATCAAGACTCTAGCAACGGCGATCATCGCAGCCCAGACAACAGAAATTCAGAGCATGAATGGATGGTACCAGGATTGGTTTGGAAACGCTGTGCCAAAAGTAAGTACAGGAATGATGAGTGGAGGTATGATGTCACAGAGCGGAATGCACATGGGCGGAGAGGAAGATATGACAGCATTGGAGAATGCAACTGACTTTGATAAGGCCTTTATCGAAGAAATGATCCCTCATCATCAGTTGGCGATCATGATGGCGAATATGCTCCAGTCAGGGACCAATCGACCTGAGATGCAACAGCTTGCAAAAAATATCATTTCCTCACAATCAAAGGAAATACAGCAAATGCAGGCTTGGTATGTGCAGTGGTACAAGTAAACTTATTAAAAAATAATCACATATAAAATATATGAAAATATCAAAAATAATGCATGTAGGTAGTGTCGTCGTCGGTCTTATTGGAGTGATTTCATTCTTAGCCGCAGTTTTCGGTGGAGCTGACAACTCAGTGTTCGGTGTAACTAAAATAGACGCTCTGCTCTGCGCCGGTATACTCATCCTTATTGCAACATGGCTTCAGGTCGCAACAATCCATCACATGATGCTTGAGAAAAAAGGAGAGGTTATCTAACCCAGAGAAATATTATCAATTATGAAAACAATTACCTTTCACGTACATGGAATGCACTGCAACGCCTGCGTGCTCATGACAGAAAGTGAGCTTGGGGATCTGCCCAATATCACTCATGTAAAATCAAGTCTGAAGAACCACTCAGTAGAAGTCACTGGAGACTTCGGTGAGAAGACACCTGAACAAATTGCAGAAGAACTGACGATACCTCTCAAGTCTCACGGCTACACAGTTTCAGTAGAAAAACAGCAACACAATGCTAAATGGGGAGACTTCAAGGTTGCGGTCCCGATCGCACTAAGTTTTGCGATACTTTTTGTAGTGCTTCAAAAAATGGGAATCGTAAATCTTGTCAGTGCTGGCAATGTTACTTATGGCACAGCATTCGTAATTGGAATCATTGCGTCACTTTCAACATGTATGGCGGTTGTCGGTGGCCTGGTCCTCTCGATGTCGGCTACATTTGCTAAAGAAGGAGATAAGATTCGACCCCAGCTCATGTTCCATGGTGGCCGTATCACATCATTCTTTATTCTTGGAGGAGTAATTGGTGCGATTGGATCAGCATTTACTCTTAACACGTCCGCAACTTTCATCTTGAGTTTGATTATTGGTATTGTGATGCTCATTCTCGGTATCAACCTTCTCGACACTTTTCCTTGGGCAAAGAAATTACAACCGTCGATGCCGAAGTTTATCGCTAAGCATGCTCATGGAGTATCAAAGTTAAATCACACACTCACTCCGCTTCTTGTCGGTATCGCTACATTCTTCTTGCCATGCGGATTCACTCAATCGATGCAACTCTATGCACTCACCACAGGAAGTTTCCTCACTGGAGGACTTACCATGCTAGCCTTCGCACTCGGTACACTGCCGGTCCTTGCCCTGATTAGCTTCAGCTCGTTCAGCATTCAAAAGAGCTCTAAGGCAGGCATCTTCTTTAAGAGTGCTGGACTGATCGTGATCATGTTCGCACTTTTCAATCTTATTAATAGCTTGGTCGTGATTGGGGTTATTCCGCCAGTCTTTAATTTCTAGTATAATACCAATCATGAAAGCAACTATTATTTCAGTTATCGTGGCAGTCGTCCTCATCGGGGGAGCTTTTATGCTGACCAGAAGCGGTGGCAATACTGCACAAGTGGCAAATGCAAACAATGTCACTGTTGTAGACGGAAAACAAATCATCGAGATAAGTGCCAAAGGCGGCTACCAGCCACGAAAGAGTATTGCTAAGGCAGGTATCCCAACAATCATTCGATTCAACACAAAAGGAACCTTCGATTGCTCATCATCTGTCCGTATCCCAAGCATGGGTATCAGCAAATCGCTTCCGCAGACAGGATCAACCGATATCGATATTGGAACTCAAAAAGTAGCAACTCTCCAGGGAACCTGCGGAATGGGAATGTATCCTTTTGAGGTGGAATTTCAAAGCTAAAATTGTTTTATAAAAAATCAATTTTAGTGATCTCGTTTTTTAGATTTTCTATATCTATTAAAACTTTGTTATAGATAGTCAAAGCCTTATCATAGGTACCTCTATTTATTGAGTCAGGATTATTCAAAGATTCTTTCACTGAATTTATGATCTCTAGTTCCTCTGGTGTGACAAAAGTAGCGAGGGAAACATAAGAATTGGCGAGAACCATTATCTGGTCCTTAATCTTTTTCTTTATTTCATTCTTTGGGCCTGACAGCGTAGAAGAATCATTAAGTAAAATTGCAAAAGGGGTGTGCCCAAATAGAAGCGCTTTATTTGTATTAAATTTTGGGGGTTCGTAAATTGGGTTCTTCATAGGAATTCATATGATACACAAAAAGCCCACCACATGAGTAGAGGCCGAAACCTCTCGTACCAGTTTCCCAGTACGGCCTGACGGACACCCCATATGATGGGTTCTTTGTGTCCGTCAGGACTTTTTCGCCATGCCAGTGGTGTCACTAGTTTAGGCTACTTTATATTCAGTTGTGAGTGCATTATATCAAAAACTTTTACTCATTTGAAGGCCTCACCTTTTTGTTTCGTAATTTATAAATACTAGGCCACATATATCAAAAATGTCTGGAGTGCAAGAAATAAAATGTGTATAAATCTGTGAATTAATTGTGGATGAAAATAGGGTCAAAATTCATTGACGATCAATAACGGCGGCGCTAGTATTTGCATTAAGAAGCCACCCAAAAAGCTTCGAATTAATTAATAGTCTAATGAGCCTTGGTGTTCCTACGGGAACCTGCCCCTCGAAAGGGCATATATTAACCCAAGTGTTGACGATTTTCAGATTTTATAACCACATCATCCAAGGCCTAGCATTACCTTCGGGGTTGTTATAGTATCTGTTTCAAGCTTTCCCCTTTGAGCAATCGGAGGTTGCCCAGCTAGTAATAGGTGGGTGGAAAAAGCGTCGCACAAGCCCAGGGTTAATATACTGGGCTTTGTGTTATCTCACTAAATGTATGTTTACACGATTTGAGGATAAGTATGAGGATTACCTCTTACACCTCGAGAAGGAGGGTAGAAAGGCGAAAACCATAGCGGAACATAAGAAGTTTCTCTACGAGTATTTCCCAGAAAGCTTGCGAAGGAAGTGGTTGTCGAATGTAAGCCGTGCGGACATAGACATTCTGAAGGAAGTCGGCCGACAGCATGGCGAGCATGGAGCCACAAGAATGGTCGTCACGTTACGAAGGTACTTTGACTTTATGCAATCCCATCTAGGTATGAAAATGCCGTTTGATTGGAGAGATATAAGGGTCCCCGTAGTTAGACAGAAGGAACAGCCAGTATTCGAGGATCACGAACTGGCGACCTTGTTCCATGTCATGGAGACTATGGAAGCAGGGAGTGTCCACGGCCGAAGAATGGCATGGACGATGCAGGCATTTTTCGAGACACTATTCGGAACTGGCTTGCGTATTCACGAAGCGCTGAGATTAAACAGAATTGATCTCAACAGCATTAAAGAAAGCGGAAGATTGATGGTCCTTAGAAAAGGAGGGAAGACTTGCGAAGTTTCATTCTCAGAGCGAGCAATCAAAAAGCTTGAAGAATATTACGGAAGACGCAATGACACTAATGATGCCATGTTCGTAAATTCGTGTGGTGAACGTCTCATAATGGCGACTGCAAGAAGCTACTTCGAAAGACTCAAGAGAAAGCTGCGAGATACCGGTTATCCAGATATTGCAGCAAAACTTAAAAGTCACACGTTCAGGAGAACACTCGCAACGTACCTTATAGAGAATGGCGCCGATATAAAGTCGGTCCAAACTATAATGGATCACGAATCGGAGAGAACCACAGTGAAGCATTACATTCGGGTAAACAAGAAACGAGCCCAATTAATTCATCACTATATTTTGTCTCGATTCTCCGTTGATGAACTTGCCAGCCGATGCCGAGAAACCGGAGGCAGAGTACAAGTACGAATGACAGAGAATCAGGGACGTTGGATGACTCTCCGTAATGATGAAATCTCACCCGATTTATTAGCCCATGTGAAGGAGCAGGAGGCTTCTCTAAGACCCGCACACGTCTAGCGCATAATTGACGTACTGGCCACTGATCAAGTATACTTTTATTGTTACAAAGTTTTTTCACAAGTAAGTATACGGATTCACAAAATAGAACTCGGGTGAGTCCGTATTCATTTCAATAATCTAAATTCCGATCGTACGGAAAAGAGCGCGCCAGACACCTCAGTGGAGTAAGCGCTAATCCGGAGATCGTAAGTAAAAGCGCTGGACGCACCCCTCAGTGGTCTAAACGATAATAATAGAAAAGGCATGTTTGTTCTCCCACGCGTTCTCGTCTGCTGACGAGCCGCTCTGCTCGGGCCACCAGGTGGTCCCTGTGCAAGGGTCGAACAAACATGCCTTTTCTATTATTATCGTTTATACATCAATAGGAGCCTTTCCTCGTTTCTTCCTAAGTATTTAAAAATCTTGTAAACAAAAAGGGACGAGTTGCAATGCACACTCGTCCCGGGGGCAGGATGACGATGGGTTATCGTCATCCTGGGTGGAACTGGCTAGAAGGTTGCCAGTTTGTAACGCAGCGGGGTAGAACCCACACCAAATCCAGGCTGCTCCGCCCGCTATCCACCTTCGCAGGCTCTCGATCACTCACCAATCACTATCAGTATCGTCTTCACGTCAACGCGCTCACCTATGAGCAGGTCACCCAACCAAATTTTTGAAACTTGTGAAATGTTCTTTTGTCGGATTGCCGACAGGGGCTATTTTGTTTGCTGGCCAAAACTGCCTTACCAAAAGCGTACTACTAGGGGCGGGAGGTGTCAAGGGTAAAATTTTGCAAAAAGAAGAGGCGGAAGGTCTGTACACTGTACGTAGACCTTCCGCCTTTATGATAAGAGCTTGGAGAATGCGGATCCCCATGCCCCGACCGATTTCACATCTCGGTCTTATGCAACCAACCCCACTAACAAGGTACTAAATTCTGGGCTCCGCCCGGAAACGATGCGCCGTTGCCCTAATGGCCTGAGCGCGACGTGATTTCCGAACGGAGCTTCAGGATGGTGCGTTGTTCCACCTGACGTGAGCGATTTCTTCTCGGCTCAACCTTCGAGTTTTTAGCATGGGCTTATGGGCATTTCCGCCCGGCTTACATGCTTCGCCGTTTGTTATGGCGAATCTGAACCGATGGTTCAGACGGAGAGATAGACAGGGGCACCGTAGTGTCATAACTGTCATCAACCGGAGCAGACGCAGCTGCTCAGTCC
>OFRM01000116.1_pt1 | contig 34743 bp, 39 predicted proteins | sample 1543101 | NCBI WGS metagenome assembly OFRM01 (sample SAMN07774223, study PRJEB24372) | wastewater metagenome | isolation source: Exp Tend VB 0WW | collected 2016-02
TTGCGTTAAGACTACCATCGCTTATAGAGCCACATTGGTATGGAGACGAAGGAATATACCAAGTTGTTGGTAGGGCGCTTAACGATGGAAGAGTGTTGTACCGCGATATATGGGACAACAAGCCACCCATGCTTTATATAATTTACGCGCTAACAGGTGGAAGTCTTTTTATCGTTAAGCTTTTGTCATCTATTGTAGGGTTAGTTTCTGTTCTATTTTTCTATAAATTGGCAGAAAAAATGTTCAAAAGAACATCTTCGATTTGGATATCTGTTATAGCTTACGTTTTACTTTTTGGCTCACCAATTCTTGAAGGTAATATCGCCAACGCAGAGAACTTCATGCTTTTGCCTTTGGTTGTAGCTGGGTATTTGATATACACATATGGCGAGAAGAAAAAAATGCAGCGACTTATCGTTGCCGGAATACTACTGTCACTTGCACTTGTTACAAAAATTGTTGCTATTTTTGATATTGGATCAGGTAGTATTGGCGGAGCAATAGCTAGGATTCCAAATACAGATAAAGGCACACCTACAATAATCAAATCTGTCCGTACTGAAATCGCTTTTCACGATGAATTAGATTTCAATCTATTCTTGAAAGATATGTTATCCGCATTAAAAACTACTGCTAACGGACTTTACGATGCAAAGTTAGGCGCCCCAGATGAGATAATTTGCGTACTCGCATCACCTTGGTACTTGTCAGAAACACGCATAGTTAAAATGTCTAGAGAGCATTCATTTGCATTTACAAACAACTTAGCTGATGAAATGCTTCAAAAAGAGATACTGTCTTTAAATACTCTTTATGATAAAAAATATGGTGGCGCCAAAAGTTCTCCTGAAGTTATCGAACATCATATTATGGGAGTATCACTCAATGGATATCTAGTTGATGAACCGATAGGGATGAGGAGCAGATCTGTAGAAATGCATATGATTATATCTCTTTCACCTAAACTATGCTTAGACAAGATACGAGATACAATTTCAAATACGTTCCACCATATACCAATATCATTTGCTTCCTTTTCAGTATGTTCGTATTTAGCTGTCCGTGAAAAATATATTTCACCGGATTCATATTTACTTCTTGATATCGGTGGGGAAGTTACAGATGTAGCCATAATCACAAAAGGTATATTAAAAGCGTCACTCTCTTTTCCTTTTGGTAAAAGGACTTTCTTTAAATATATATGCACTAAGCTCGAGATAGAATTACGTGACGCTATCGAGCTATTTAATTTGTATAGTGCAGGTACTTTGTCTGATCGAAAGAAGAAAAAAGTTGAACCACTCTTTCAATCTATTGAAAATTCTTGGGGGGAAGCATTTAGACAATGCGTAGGAACCCTTCCACACACACTGAGACTTCCGGGGACAATATTTTTAACAGCTGATGCTGATATAAGAGCGTGGTTTAAGGGTGTCATATGCAATGAACCATTTATTCAATCAATGGTCTCAGAACACAAATGTACAGTTATAACACTAGAAGGGCCAGAATTTTTAAATATGTGTAGTGTAAAAGATGGAACATGCGATCCATTCTTGATGGTTGAAGCTATAGGAATAATGAGAAAATCAATAAATAAAGAAAAACAAAATGCCTAAAAAAGTTATACAAGATATGAAATCCAAAGGTGTGAAAATTACTAGAATTTCGAAGAAAGAAATCACACCAGAGCCTAAGAAAATGCAAGTTTTAGATACAGAAGATTATCTAAACAAGATTGAAGGTGATATTAAACCCAACAAACATATTTTAAGAAGAGAGCCCGAAGAAAAGATTTATAGTACTCCTAGAGTTAAAAAAAGTAATTTTTATATCAGAAAACCAATTAAATTTTTATTGCTAACCGCGATCTTAGTTGGAGGGATTTACTTTGTTTCAAATTTATTTGAAAAGACTACTATAACTATTAGACAAAAAACTACTGAGCTTGTTTTGGATAAAGAAGTATTAAATGCTTTTAATGCGAAAGATTCACCAATGAATTTTGAATTAATGATAGTGCCAGAAACAGAAACAAAAGAAATTACCTTAACAGAAAAAGAAGATGTGTCTATAAAAGCTCATGGTGAGGTAACTTTTTACAACGAATACAGCACTAAATCCCAAAAGCTTTTGATCCATACTTTCATTTCTGATAGCTCTGGTAAAGCTTATCAGACCGATGGTGTAGTAAATATCCCAGGATACAAGCTCGACCAATCAAAAAAGATTGTTCCTGGACAAGCTTCTATAGGTATCACTTCTTTTCTTGCAGGGGACACTTATAATGGTGAACCTAGTGATTTTTCAATCAACTCTTTTAAAGGTACAGCAAAAGCAAAGAAAATTTATGCCAAATTAAAATCTCCCCTCAAAGGTGGAGCTCAAGGAATTGTCTATAGGCCAAGCCCTCAGGATTTAGGAGTTTTAAATGCTTACGCGCTGTCTACATTTAAGAGTAATCTATTAAAAAGGGTCACTGCACAAGTTCCTGCAGGCTATATACTTTACCCTGAAGCTATGAATGTTTCTTCTAAGGTAGAGGATAGTATTCTTTCTCCGACACCAAATTACAAAGCAAAGATAACAGGATTAGTCTCTTCTGTGATAATAAATAAAGACGATCTTTCTCGCACTCTAATTAAAAGGTTGTTACCAAATTTATCACCTCTTGAGCTTGCTCAGGTAAAAATAGGTGATATCTCTGATCTTACTTTTAGTTTTTCCACTCCAAACCAAATTATCTCTAAAGATTTAAAATCTGTATCTTTCAATTTATCTGGGAAAATAAATCCTGTATGGTCACATGATGCTGAAGTGTTAAAAAAATCTTACGCTGGGGTTTCAAAAAAAGATATACAACCAATTTTTAAATCTGATCCAGGCATAACCTATGCTTCAGTAAAAATTTTCCCACCTTGGAATAAATATCTACCAACCGATACTTCAAAGATAGAGGTAATAATTGAGTAGCGCTTGGATTCTAACTCTTTTATTGCTATAATACTTAGACATTAATGAATCAAAAAGACGACAATAATACTGTTATCGGTACAGTGACTGAAGCTCTTCCAAATACTCTTTTTAGAGTAGATATTGGAGGTGGATCAGAAGATGGAAGTGATAGTAAAATAATCATCTCATACTTAGCTGGGAAGATGCGCATACACAGAATCAAAGTTCTTGTCGGTGACAGAGTTGAAGTCTTGCTTGACCCGTATGGAGGTAAGGGTAGGATTATAAAAAGAGTATAGCAATAACCCCCTTGCGTTTTTTTAATGTATAGTGTATTATGTGACTTACATACGTGTATTTGAAGAAAATACAGGGTGAAAACCCTATATTTTTATTTCGCGTTATAAAGGTATGAAGATTAAATCAGCTGTTAAAAAAATTTGTGCAAAGTGCAAACTAGTAAAACGTGAAGGACATCTTCATGTTATTTGTTCAAATCCTAAACATAAGCAAAAACAATAATTCTATGAGAATCTTAGGTATAACTATCCCAAATAATAAACACCTATACATTGGTCTCACATCCCTATACGGTATAGGTATTTCTCGTTCTAAAGCTATATTAAAGGAAGCAGGAGTTGATTCAAATATTAAAGCAGATACTCTAACAGTTGATCAAGAAAATGCTATCCGTAAAATAATCGAAACTATGTCAATCGAAGGAGTGCTAAAGCGTGAAATTTCTTCAAATGTAAAAAGATTGAAAGATATCAAAGCATATAGAGGTATCAGACATATGCGAAGACTCCCAGTAAATGGTCAGAGAACAAAAACTAATTCTAGAACTGTCCGAGGTAACGTTCGCAAGACAATGGCTTCTGGTCGCCGAAAGGAAAGTAAAACATAATTAATGATATGGGAAAAGTAAAAATAATAACTAAAGAAGAAGGGAGTGTAGATCCTAAAGAAGTAACAACAGAAGCACCAAAGCAAGGTGTGAAAGTTCCTAAGAAGAAAATTGTTTCTGGAACTCTTCATATTGAAGCTACTTTCAATAATACAAAGGTTGTTCTATCTGATAAAGAAGGAAATACAATTTACTGGACTTCAGCTGGATCACTAGGGTTTAAAGGCGCAAAGAAAGGAACACCATTTGCTGCAGGAAAAGCAGGCCAAGTTCTAGGTGAAAAAGCAAAGGCTCTAGGAATAAAAGAAGTTGATGTAAAAGTTAAAGGTGTTGGTAGTGGGCGTGAGCCTACAATCCGAGCTTTTATGGCTTACGACATAGAGATTACAAGTATTCGCGATATGACTCCTGTCCCACACAATGGGCCAAAGCCAAAGAAGCCACGCCGAGTTTAATTAATTAAATTTTAATCATTATGAAGACTGCTCAAAAATATAAAATATGTCGACGCCTAGGGCCAGCTGTGTTTGAAAAATGTCAAACAGCTAAATTCGTCGTTTCTGAAGCAAGACATGCAAAAAATGCAAAAAATAAAAGACCAAAAGTTCTATCTGGTTATGCTTTGCAATTCATAGAGAAACAAAAGGTTCGCTTTATGTATGGTATTAGTGAAGGTCAGTTTTCAAACTATATCAACGAAGCTGTCGGCCACAAAGGTACAGTTGCGACAGATCAACTTTTTGAGCTTCTAGAAACTCGCCTCGACAATGTTGTTTACCGTTTTGGCCTTGCCCACACTCGTAGACTTTCTCGTCAGCTTGTCTCACACGGTCATATAACACTAAACGGAAAGAAAACAACAGTAGCATCTAGTCGTGTAAAAGTTGGAGATGTTATAGCTGTTCGTGAAGGCAGTAAGAAGAGCCCATTGTTTGCAGATATGGCGAAAAAGCTAAAAGAATATACTCTTCCAAATTGGCTTACATTTGATGTAGAAAAGCTTGAAGGAAAAATCCAAGGCAAGCCAAAAAATGTTGACGCAATTCTGGATTTAAACACCGTTCTTGAATTTTATAGTCGTTAATTTAGTTTTTGTTTTTATTATTAGTAAAGGTGAGGTTTCTTTTAATAAGATAATAGTGAGGGCCTTTGGCTCTAAAAAATAACATATGTCTGATTTAAATATAATATTACCATCAAAGTTATCTATCATTTCTGAAGTAGACACAAAAGGTGTCTATGAGATTGACGGTCTTTACCCTGGGTATGGACACACTTTAGGTAATTCGCTTCGTCGTATAATTCTATCTTCTCTCACAGGTGCAGCTATTACTTCACTTAAGATAGACGGTGCTGACCATGAATTTTCAGTAATAGATGGAGTAAAAGAAGATGTCATAACAATTCTTCTTCATTTGAAACAAGTTCGTTTCCGTCTTCTAACAGATGAACCACAAACTGTTAAACTTTCAGTCAAAGGCCCAAAACATGTTACTGCAGCTGATATTGAAGTTACTGGGCAGGTTGAAGTTTTAAACAAAGATCTTTTCATTGCTGAAGTTACTGGTAAAAATAATCTTTCAATTGAAATGACTATTGAAAAAGGTCTAGGATTTATATCAAAAGATGTTCATCAAAAAAGCAAGACAGAAGTAGGTACAATTGCAGTTGATGCAATATTTACTCCTATACGTCGAGTTTCATATGAAGTTGAAAATATGCGTGTTGGCGACAAGACAAACCACAATAGGTTGCGTATGACTATTGAAACTGATGGAACTCTTTCCCCTCGTGAAGCACTTGAAAGAGCTATCACTATTATGGTAGAACAGTTACAAGCAATCGTTGGATACACTATTGCTTCAAGATCAAAGATCGAGACTATATCTTCATCTGAAGAAGGCAGTGAAAAAGAATCTAAGACTAAAGGTGAAGGCAATGAATTTACAGACACCCTCAAGACTCGTATTGATACATTGGATCTTTCAACTCGTACACTGAATGCTTTAACTTCTGCAAATATTCGTACTATCGGAGGAATCGCTCGCAAGAAGAAAGAAGATTTGCTTGAGATCGATGGTATGGGAGATAAAGGAATTCAAGAAATCAAAAAGATATTAAGTAATTACGGTATAACACTTAAATAATTAATAGTAATATAAAAAGTTTTTATGCGACACCACAGTAATGTAAGAAAATTTGGAAGAACAAAGAATCAAAGAGAAGCCCTTCTCAAGGGACTTATGCTTTCTCTTATTGCTCATGGTCGCATCGAAACAACAGAAGCAAAAGCAAAAGAGCTTCGTCCTACTATCGAAAAATTAATTACAAAAGCAAATATCGGTACACTTGCGTCTCGTCGTCTTGTTATATCTCGCCTCTACAACTTAAATGCCGAAGCTTCAAACCTTATAGATAATATTGCTCCAAAATATAAAGATCGAACAGGAGGATATACTCGTATTACTAAGTTGCCAAGACGTGCAGGAGATGCAAGTAAGATGGCTGTAATTGAATTTGTATAATAATATGACTACAACACACACAATTGATGCTAGTGGAAAGACTTTTGGTCGCGTTGCTTCTGCTGCTGCGAAGATTCTTATGGGCAAACACGCACCGGACTACGTTCCAAACAAGGTAGCAGACGTTAAGGTTGAAATAATAAATGCAAAACTTACTAAGATGTCAGAACGTCGTATGAAGGAAACTCTACATGAGACTTATTCAGGCTACCCGGGAGGTTTTAAAACTGCTACTAATGAAAAGATAGTAAAGAATAAAGGATGGAAAGGTCTGTATGAGCTTGCTGTTTACGGCATGCTTCCAGGAAATAAACTACGTCCTCTCATGATGAAGCATTTAACAATTAGTGAATAATTTTATATGACTGAAAAAAAGACAAGTAAAAATGAATATTATAGAGCTATCGGCCGTCGCAAGACTGCTACTGCAGTAGTAAAGCTCATTAAAGCTTCTAAGACATCTTACTCTATCAATGGTAAAGATTTGGCAGTGTATTTCCCAACAGCAGAACTTAAAAAAATTGTTACAGGTGCTTTTGAAACTGCTGCACCTTCTGAAAAATTTGAAGTTGTTGTCACTACAAAAGGTGGTGGATCACATGCTCAAGCTGAATCAGTTCGCCATGGTATATCACGTGCGCTGGTACTATTTGATGCAGAACTACGTGGTACTCTTAAAAAAGCTAAAATGTTAAAACGCGATCCTCGTGTTGTTGAACGTAAGAAGTTCGGTCTTAAAAAAGCTCGCAAATCTCCACAGTGGTCAAAGCGTTAATACACTTCAAGAAATCAGATTTGCGAGAATCTGGTTTTTTGTTTATGATACATGCGTATGGATGAAGAAAATATAAAAGATGACCTGCCTGCGCAGGCAGGAGAAAATTTTGAAGATGTCACATTTGTAGATAGTACAGAAGATGGCGATGCTCTACCTACGAAAGATGTTGTAGGGAAACTTAGAGAAGATTTGAAGATTGCTCAGAAAGAAAAAGAGGAGTATCTTACAGGATGGCAGAGAGCAAAAGCAGACTATGTAAATTTACAGAAAGAAATGGATCAAGTGCGCGCAAATACTTCACTACTAACTAAAGAGAAAATTGTTGAAAGTTTACTACCTTCTATTGATAGCTTTGATATGGCGATGAGCAATAAAGAAGCATGGGAGAAAGTAGATCAGGGTTGGAGAACAGGAGTAGAATATATATATCAGCAGATAATCACAGGCTTATCAAACGCGGGTGTGGAAATAATAGACAAAGTTGGTATTTCCTTCGATCCCAACATGCATGAATCTATCGAAAGTATTCTTACAGATGATCAATCAAAAGATCACACCATTGAAAAGGTAATTCAAGCTGGATATAAAATAGGGGATCGTGTCATCCGTCCAGCACGAGTAAATATATTTCAATATAAAAAATAAAACTCCAAGTAATGGAGTTTTATTTTTTGATAGTCAATCTTAAAAATTCATTCTCGGTTTCTTTGTCTATTCTATCTGTTACTACTATCATCATTTCTGTCGTAAGACCAAGATCTTTTTTTATATTTGTGAATAAATGCTCGTATGGATACATAGAAATCCAGACAGAGTTCTTAATGCAAATAAAATCTGCCTTTTTTAATAAATATCTAAGGGCTTCACGTTCACTTTTACGATCTTCTGGAAGGTCAAGAAGTATCATGCGCCAATAGCCATCCCACTTTGTAGAAACTAATCCACCTTCAGCTTCAAGGGTAATGTTGTTTAGTTTTTGTTTACCAGTAGGAGTTAGTCTGAAGTATTGACTGTGTTCAGAGTTAAATGTTTCAACTAAGCCATCAGAAACCATGTTTTTTATAGATCTATTGATGGCATAGTCAGGGTTTTTGCCTTCATATTCGCGTAAAATGGCCTTCTCAGCAGTTTTTTTTATAGTATCTACACTAACAGGCTTATTTTCAGAAAAAGCTTTTAAAATAGCCTTTTTTATAGATGTTTTTCTAACCATGTTGACATTATAACATCTATAAATATAATATCAACATAATTTTAGTGGTCACTAAATACTTGTCAAAATAAAAAGGTAAGTATATAATCAAAAAGTATGAGGAGATTTTACATAACAGGTGTCTCTGGTACTGGGAAATCTAGTATTACAGAAAGACTAAATGAAAAAGGAATTTCTGCAATTGATATAGATAGTGTCAAAGATTTGTGTCATTGGATAAATAAAGAAACGAAGGAAAGAGCTAGCTGGCATCCTGGGATAGATAATGAATGGCATGAAGCTCATGGTTGGATATGTGACAAAGATCGATTGGTTAAGCTAATGGATGAATCGAAAGATGTGGTCGTTGTCGCTGGTGTTGCTTCTAATCAAAATGAATTCCTGAGTTTATTTGATTCAATTTTTTTCCTTACTTGTAGTCCCGAAGTTTTTATTGAACGTATAAACAATAGGACAAACAATGATTACGGTAAACATGAAGTCGAACAAAAAAGAATTTTAAATTGGCATGAGATTTATAAAAAAGAAATGATAGACAGAGGAGCTGTACCAATAGATGCTGAAAAGCCACTCGATGAAGTAGTAGAAGAAATTATTAAAATTATTAAAAATTAAGTAGCAAAAATATATGATAGATCCAACAAAAGTAGATTTTAATCAGTTACCAAAAAAATTCGCAGACGGAGCGCTAGGTGCGTATAGTAAAGGAGCAATAATGTTCGCTGTAACATCTGGGAATTCACTAGATGCTTTTGCAACCCCTCCACAAGTAGCTAAAAGTATTGCAATATTCTTCAATCAACAAATTGAAAAATATGAAAAGGATTATGGTGTTATAGATATGAGTGTTCCACCGATACCGAGTCCTATGCAAACATCAGATTTAAATAAGTAAATTATAAGTAATTAATTTAAAAACACATATGTCAAAAATAATTGGAATAGACTTAGGTACAACAAATAGTGCAGTAGCAATCATTGAGGGTGGTCAACCGAAGATCATTGAAAATGTAGAAGGTGCACGAACAACACCATCAATAGTAGCCATTGGTAAAAATGGTGACCGTTTAGTCGGTCTACTTGCGAAGCGTCAGGCTGTGACAAATCCACAAAATACAATTTATGGTATCAAGCGCTTCATGGGCCACATGTTTGAAGATCCTGAAATTCAAAAATCACAAAAGACTGCACCGTTTAAGGTTCAGAAAGGTAAAGATGGCGGTGTGGAAGTAAACATTGGCGACAAATGGAATCGCCCAGAGGAAATTTCTGCGATGATACTAGCTAAAATTAAATCAGATGTCGAAGCAAAGCTCGGTGAGAAAATCACAGAAGCTATCATAACTGTCCCTGCATATTTTAACGATGCACAACGTAAAGCGACAAAAGACGCTGGTGCCATTGCAGGCCTCGATGTGAAGCGTATTATAAACGAGCCGACAGCAGCAGCGCTTGCGTACGGATTTAATACAAAGAAAGATGAGAAGATCGTAGTCTATGACTTCGGAGGAGGAACATTTGACGTGTCAGTCCTTGAAGTTTCAAACGATGTTATCGAAGTGAAGTCTACAGATGGCGACTCACACATGGGAGGCCGCGATATCGACCAGAAAATTATTTCTTGGATTGCAGATGAATTCAAGAAGCAGTCAGGCGTAGACATCACGAAAGACCCACTTGCACTTCAGCGCCTAGATGAAGCAGCTGAGAAGGCAAAGATTGAGCTCTCAACAACTCCAGAAACTGAAATCAATATTCCGTTCATCACTTCAACAGATGCTGGTCCTCAGCACTTGCTACTGAAGATGACACAAGCGAAACTTATAGAGCTTTCTCAGGAGTACATCGACCGCTCTATCGAGATCACCAAGCGAGCTATGGAAGCTTCACCATTTAAGATGACTGATATCAATGAGATCATCATGGTTGGAGGCCAGACTCGCATGCCTGCAATCGTAGAAGCAGTAAAGAAGCTTTTCAATAAAGAACCAAATCGCTCAATCAACCCAGATGAAGTGGTGGCTCTTGGTGCTGCTGTTCAAGCTGGAGTGCTTCAAGGCGATGTGAAGGATGTGCTTCTTCTTGATGTCATTCCACTATCTCTCGGTATCGAGACCCTTGGAGGTGTGTCTACCAAGCTTATTGAGAGAAACACTACAATCCCAAGTTCAAAGTCACAAGTATTCTCAACTGCTGCTGATAATCAGACTTCAGTAGAAATCCACATCACTCAAGGTGAGCGCCCAATGGCAAGCGACAATAAATCCCTTGGCCGATTCATCCTTGGCGATATTCCACCAGCACCACGCGGTATGCCACAGATTGAAGTGACATTCGATGTCGATGCAAACGGAATACTAAATGTGAAAGCAAAGGACAAAGCTAGTGGTAAGGAATCATCTATCCGCATTGAGGCAAGTTCAGGTCTTACAGATGCTGATATCAAGCGCATGCAAGATGAAGCCGAAGCACATGCAGATGAAGACGCGAAGAAGAAGGCACTTGTCGATGAGAAGAATACTGCAGAAATGATGATCTTCTCAGCTGAGAAGTCAGTAAAAGAATACGGCGATAAGATTGATACTGCGCTTAAAACTTCAGTAGAAGAAAAGATTGCAGCGGTGAAGACTGCTAAAGACCTGCCTGCGCAGGCAGGAGGTACTGATGAGCAAGTAAAAGCTATCAAATCTGCACTTGAAGCTCTAACTACTGAAGTCTCAAAAATCGGTGAAGCGATGAGTAAAAGTTCACCCGAATCCGCAGGAGGCGGGCAGGAGCAAAATACAACAGCAGAAACTCAAAGTGAAGAGATTAAAGACGCAGAAGTAAATGAGAATCCGGAGAGTAAATAATTATTAAATTAAAAAGTAAAAACTATGAAAAATAATAGGCAATTTATTCAAATACAATTATCTCTCTTTTTTAGCGAAAATTTTTCTGAACAAGTAGAAAAAATTTCCTTAAAAATTAAGGATGTATTTGGAGTAGATTTGAATCCTCAAATCTTAGGTATTCCTGATAATGCACCATCTGAAATACCTAGAATCGTTGTTAATTCTACATTACTAAACATTAGTCTGGCAAAAAATAGACTTGATATCTTTTCTCCAAACGAAAATTTTCTTCAAGATAGTTTTGAAAAGATAGTTGAGATAATTGAATCTTCAAAAGTAAAAATAAATCGCATAGGACATGTAACAACTTTCTTTAAAGAAGACGCGTTTGAAGATCTTTTTGAACTTTTTGACAGGTCAAAATTCGACGAAAAATTTCTACCTAAAGAAATTAATCTTAGATTTAATGAAGAAAAAGAATTCTCTATAGGCAAAATTAATAATTCTCAGACTTATGAAGTCGGTTCAATGATTGGCAAAGATGGTGAAATAAAAGAAGGAGTACTTATAACTAGAGACATAAATACTTTAATCGGTAGTAAAAATTCATATAATTATAATGAAATAGAGAAATTTATATCTGAAGCAGAGACAATTAAATTTGATACTTTGATATAAATTATTTCCCATGGACACAAACGAAAAACAAACAAATCAAACATCAACGGCAGGTGCTCAAGAAATCCCAGGTATTTCTAAGTTTAAACCTACACAAACTAGAACAAATATAAATTCTGATAAAAATGTAGCTGAAAAATATTATCTAAGTGCTGAAAAGAAAATAAAAGGTTTAGACAAGAAAATAAAAGACTTAGATGAAAAAATTGAGAGTGCAAAAGGTAGTTTTAATAGCGAACTTAAAAGTCAGTCTTTTAAAAATATTGAAATTATAGGTATTTTTTCTGCCATTCTTTCGTTTATTATAATTGATGTAAACATTGTTAAATCAGCAGAAAGTTTGTATTCAGCAATGGTTCTAATGTTTAGTATGGCATTAATATTATCTCTATTTGCAGTTTTAATTCATAAGCTTTTTTCACCGGAAGAGATTACCTTAAGAAAATATATATGCTCACAATCAATTATAATACTAACTATTAGTTTATTTGTTGTTTTAATATTAGGTATTTTGTTTCCAAAATCTGCTTTTAGAGAAGATACTGTTAATAAAATTAACGATATTAAAAAATGTGTAAATTATAGTGGTTCCGTTGATAAAAAATGTTTTGAATAAAATATATGTCAAAAGATTATTACGAAACATTAGGAGTATCAAAGAGTGCGTCGAAAGACGAAATTAAAAAAGCGTTCCATAAGATGGCGCATAAATACCACCCTGATAAGAACAAGGGGGATGATTCGAAGTTCAAGGAAGTGAACCAAGCCTACCAGACGCTCTCAGATGACCAGAAACGCGCTCAGTACGACCGCTTTGGTGCAGATGGACCTCAAGGCTTCAATCCTGGTCAAGGAGGTGGATTTGGGGGTTTTGATTTCTCAGGATTCCAGCAAGGCAACGGAGTAGAGTTCGATATGGGAGATCTTGGCGATATATTTGGAGATTTCTTTGGTGGAGGAATGGGTCGCGGTGGAGGGAAAGCCAAAAGAGGTAGAGATATCTCAACTGAGATAGATTTAACTTTTGAAGATTCAATTTTTGGAGTTACTCGTACAATCTTACTTTCCAAACAATCAGTTTGTGATATTTGTAAAGGTTCAGGTGGAAAACCTGGGACAAAGATGGATACATGCAAAACATGTAATGGTAACGGCCAGATTCGTGAAATGAAGCGCTCAATACTTGGAACATTTCAAACTACTAAAACATGTGAATCTTGTCATGGCCAAGGAAAAATTCCAAGTGAGAAATGTAATGAATGCCACGGCAAAGGAGTTCGCAACAAGCAAGAAGAAATTGAGATTAAAGTTCCAGCTGGCATAAATGCTGGTGAAATGCTTCGCATGACTAGTATGGGTGAAGCTATCCAAGGAAGCCAGGCAGGGGATCTGTATATCAAAGTAAATGTAAAATCTCATCCACTATTTAAACGTGATGGGCTTAATCTAAATATTGATATAAAGATAAATCTAAGTGATGCATTACTTGGGATAAATTACGAGCTCAAAACTCTTGAAGGAAATGTTATGGAAGTTAAAATCCCAGAAGGGATAAATCATGGAGAGTTGCTAAGAGTTAAAGGCAAAGGTGTGCCATCGAGTCGTGGACGGGGAGATATCATTATCCGAGTCCTAGTCAAAATGCCAACTAAACTTTCTAAAAAGTCTAAAGAGTTGATTGAGAAACTCAAAGAAGAAGGGCTCTAAAACCTTTACATATTGGTAGATTTTGCTATTATATTCATATTATTATTTTATTACAGACGCGAGATTCGTCTGGTAAAAAGAAATGACTAAACGTTCTGTTGCTTCAAAGAAGCTCTGGAAGATTGGTGCTAAAGATTTTAATACTCAATATTTTGATTTCAATAAAGATGGTGACCTGATTATCAAAGAAGGCCACAATATTTACAATGTGCGCTACTTAGCAGATAAAATGGGAACTTCTCTTGAGATACTCATGCCTTTCGTAATCGAAGAAAGACTTGAAGATTTGCTAGATACAGCTCACGCTCTTTCAAAGAAAACTGGGTATAAGGGTAAATTTATATATCACTTCCCAATGAAGGTAAATCAGAACAAAGAAGCCATCATGTCTATCGTTGGTGAAGGAGCACATCTTGAGACATCTTCATACAATGATCTTTATTTAATAAAGAAAATGTTGGAGCAAGAGTCTTTCAACCCAAATATCCGTATTCTATGCAATGGTCCAAAGACTGATAAATATATGAATCTGATAGATGAACTTCAACACAAAGGTACAAAAATATTCCCAATCATTGAAGGTCCAAATGAGCTTAAACTTCTTCAGCATTCAAAATACGATGTTGGTATTCGGATCGATATGCCTGTGAAAGCAGCTTCTATCTGGAACAAACCAATAGACCGCTTTGGATTTTCATCCAAAGAAATACTTGGTATGGGAAGATTTAAAAATCTAAAGATACTTCACTACCACATCGGTTCTCAAATAGAGAAGCTCTCAGATGTGATTGTACCTATCAAATATGCCCTCGATGTTTATTTTAAATTAAAAGAAAAAAATCCATCCCTTGATACTATCGATATTGGAGGTGGTATGCCGATACCATACGAGCGAACCAAGAGTTATCCAGTAGACAAACTACTAGAGAAAATATTTGAAGTAGTTAAAAAAGAATCTGAAAAAAAAGGTGTACCTCATCCAAATATAATTTGTGAATGGGGTCGCTATATTGCAGCTCCTGCGCAGATAAATATATATAAGGTAATTGATACTAAGAAAATCCATAGTAAAAAGGCAGATGCCAAGAAATGGTATGTGCTCGATGGTAGCTTTATGAATGACCTCTGTGATACTTGGGCCATAAAACAAAATTGGGCAATAGTCCCTGTAAATAGTAGTAATGATAAAAATTTAACAGAAGTGTGGCTTGCAGGGTCAACTTGTGACTCTGATGATGTCTATAATGGGACAAATGGCTCTATATCACTGCCTGATTATGAAATGGATGAAGGTAACCCCATGTATGTAGCAGTTTTCGATACTGGAGCTTATGAAGATGCCCTTGTTATGCACCACTGTTTACTTTCTTCACCACTTAAAATAATTGTTGAGAATGGCCACGTAGTAGTTGCTCGTAAAAGAGAAACTCCTGAAGAAGTTGGAAAAATGTTCGGTTGGTAATTATTAATTAATAAAAAATCCTATGAGTAATAATCTTCCTATACTAGAATTCATTTTAAAAAATTATAAGAACTTCAATGCTCGTGCTACTCGCGATGCTCTCATTGCATATTGGAGGCATACAGAGAAAGGTGGCAAGATGTTCTGGGCCCTTGCTGGAGCAATGTCTTCAGCTCAGCTTGGTATAGTGCTTGCTCCGGCAATTCGTGCAGGACTTATCTCTGGAATATCTTCAACTGGTGCAAACCTGGAAGAGTCACTTTTTCGTTTAGTTGCTCACCATTCCTACAAAGATTTCCCAGATTATAGATATTTTACAAAAGAAGATGATACAAAGATTTTAGATAATCGTATGCGCAGAGTTACAGATACAAGTATCCCTGAGGATGAAGCTTTTCGAGCAGTAGAAAAACACATCGTTCCAATGTGGGAGAATGCTACTAAAGAGGGTACTCGAAAATTCTGGCATGAATATTTTTATGAATTAATCAAAACTCTAGATAAAGAAAAACACGAAGGTAAAGCAGAAGAATGTTGGCTACTTGCAGCAGCAGAGTACAATATTCCTATTGTTGTTCCAGGATATGAAGATTCTACATTTGGAAATATCTTTGCTTCGCACGTGAAGCATGGTGATGCTAGTGCATCTATTGTAAAATCTGGGATAGAATACATGGGAGAATTCTATGATCAATATCAGAAACTTTCAGAAGGAGAGGGAATTGGGTTCTTCCAAATCGGTGGTGGTATAGCAGGCGATTTTCCAATCTGCGTAGTGCCATCTCTCAAGTATGATATGGAGCAGGAGGCGAAGCCCTGGGCTTATTTCTGTCAAATATCTGATTCTACTACTTCATATGGTTCATACTCAGGAGCGACCCCAAATGAAAAAATTACATGGGATAAACTCACAAAAGATACACCAATGTTTGTAATTGAATCCGATGCGACAATCGTTGCTCCACTTATGCTGCAAGCTTTGCTTGAAATGAAAGCAAATCCGAAAGAAGCAAACGAGTTAATAGAGAAGTATTCATAAATTAAAAATCCCACATAATTGTGGGATTTTTAATTACTCTAACCTATCTCTAAATTTATTTGCAATGATAGTGTAGCAAAGTTGTGCGGCACCATACTCTGTGAGAACTGAATCTTTCATAGGAGAGACTTCTACTATATCTGCACCTATTAAATTTTTCTCTTTTACTAATCTAGTTATAAGTTCCATTCCATACCACCACTCAAGTCCACCTTGAACTGGTGTACCGGTACCTGGCATATGTGCGGGATCAAAACCGTCAACGTCAATAGTCAGATAGACATTTTTAGTTGTCACTGATGCAAGAATTTCATCGATACTTGGAATTTTATTTCCATTGCCCCACTCAAAAACTTTTATATTATTCCTAGGATCAGAAAAATAATTGTATTCATCTATTGAGTATGTACGAATACCGACTTGGACAAGTTTATATCCGAGTTCATTTCCACGATGAAGTACGCATGAGTGAGCATAGTTTGAGGGGTGAGTACTATAGTCACTATCATTATCGCGAAGATCACAATGAGCGTCGATATGTACTATTGTAGTATCTTTTGGGTCAATATGTTTTGCTAATGCTTGAAAAAGCCCGAGTGAAACTGAGTGTTCACCACCGAGCAAGAACACAAACTTATCACTGGATACTAATTTTTCACATTCAATAGTTATCTTAGCTAATGCTTTTTCTGGAGTTAGCTTATTTATGTTACCAAGGTCTTTTTGCCCTATTTTTATAAAGTCATTAACTTCACATTTATAAGTACGATCAAAAAATTCTAGCTTATTATCTAAAGATTTAAGTATAGCCTTAGGTCCATTTATTGTACCTTTGCGACTAGATGCTGTTTTTTCATAAGGAGCAGACACGATTACAACATCTGCTTTTTCTATATTTTTCTCGTTTAAAATTGAATTCATATAAAAACTATAATACAAGAATAAGTCTCCTAATGCAATAAAAACGTCCTCATGTTACAATATAATAATATGGATAGAAAATCCTCAATAATGGTTTTTGTGCTAATTATCGCAATAATAGTATCAATTTACTTTTTGTACCAAAGATCTTATGTTACAAAGGATTTTGAAATAATTAATGATAATTTTGACTTAGATCAAAGCAATTCTTAATATATGCATAATAACTGGTTTTTTATAGCTTTAATACCGCCTATCCTTTGGAGTATTGTTAACCACATAGATAAGTACCTACTCTCCAAGTACTTTAAGGGTAATGGCATAGGTAGTATATTACTTTTTTCTTCTCTTTTTTCAATTGTAGTACTTCCTTGTATTGTATTTTTTACTCCAATATCGTTTCTAGGTATTTCGTTCGGTAAAGCCATTTTTTTGCTGATTGTTGGTGTTATAAATGCTTTGGCGTTTTATTTATACTTAAAAGCATTAAATGAAGAAGAAACTTCAGTGGTCATTCCGCTCCTACAAATGATTCCAGTCTTCGGCTATTTCTTAGCTTACCCAATTTTAGGTGAAGTACTATCTACCCAACAAGTTCTTTTTGCTATGGTAGTGTTACTTGGAATATCAATACTTTCTCTTGATTTTGATTTAGATAATCGTCGAATTTCCGTCCGTAAGAAAGTTTTATTATTAGTATTTGCTTCATCCTTTCTTTTCGCATTACATGATGTGTTGTTTAAAAGAGTTACAACTGAAAGTAGTTTCTTTGTTTCTGCATTCTGGCAACATGCTGGCATGACTGTAACTGGTATCTTCGTATTTATTTTCCATAAAAAATACAGGCATCAATTTATAGAGACATTTAAGATAAACAAGACAAGAGGTATATCTTTAAATATAGTTTCTGAATTATTATATATACTTGGGAATTTAGCTAATAGTTTTGCTACATTGCTTGCCCCAGTTGCATTAGTGTTAGTTGTTAGTAGTTATCAACCGCTATTTGTGTTTGTACTAGGTATATTGATTAGTATTTTATTACCTAGTGTTAGTACTGAAAAAATGGCATTAAAACATTTAGTACAAAAAATATTATCAATAATTATTATAATAATTGGGAGTTACTTCCTATATTCATCATCGAATTAATATATGTTATTTTGTCCATGGGAGAAAGCTTTATATTTTGTTTACTCGAGCAATATACCAACATTGTTCTTTTACTCACATATACCAGCTATAATAGTCGCTTTATTTTTAGGAATTTTTATCTTACGTAAGGGCAATAAATCCCCGATAAGTATAATGTTATTTTCTATTACAATATTATTTTCTGTATGGTGTTTTTTTGATCTCATCCTCTGGGCTACCAATAACCCTAGTGATACTATGTTTTTTTGGTCTCTCCAAGTTCTTATTGAACCTCTAATATATGCTGTTTGTATATATTTATCTTATTTGTTTATAAAAGGTAAAGATATGCTCTTTAGTGGGAAATTATTAATGACAGTCTTACTGCTTCCTTTTATTATATTTTTGTCTAATAAACTAACATTGGTAGGAGTTAATCTTTCTGATTGTACAGGAGCTGAAGGTCCTGTTTCTCTCTATTACTCATATATTTATGAGATCATAAGTGTAGTAGTGATTCTTGAAATGTTCGTCAGTACTTATAGAAAAACAATAGAAACTTCAAGAAAAAAAGAAATAACTTACTTTATCATTGGTATGATAATGTTTTTACTTGCTTTCTCTTGGGGTAATTTGATAGGTAGCTTTACAGAAAATTGGACATTAGCTCAAGCTGGGCTAATTGGCATGCCAATATTTTTTGGTTTTTTGGCATATATTAGTGTAAAGTTTAAAACTTTTAACTTGAAAATCTTAGGCGCTCAAATACTAGTGTTTGCTTTGGGGTTACTAGTTATATCAATGTCTTTTGTTCGAACGTTACAAAATATACAAATCATAATATTCTTTACTTTCATAATGGTAGTTATTCTTGGTTATCAACTTATTCGTGGAGTTAAAACTGAAGTAAAACAACGCGAAAGGCTCGAAGTTTTAAGACTTAAGCTCGAAGAAACAAACATAAAGCTAGAAGACGCCAATGATAAATTGAAAGATTTGGATAAATTAAAAACTGAATTTTTGTCACTTGCATCACACCAGCTCCGCTCGCCACTAACTGCTATCAAAGGTTACACTTCGATGGTTCTTGAAGGAGATTTCGGTGAACTCAATGATAAAGCCAAAGAAGCAATAGAGCGAGTATTTCAATCAACTATGAACTTAACGAAAGTTGTGGAAGATCTTCTAAATGTTTCAAAGATTGAACAAGGTGGGATGAAGTTCGTTATGGAACCATTTAGTTTAGTTGAAATTGCAAGAGATATGTCTAAAGATTTGTCCATAAGTGCTGAAAAGAAAAATATTAAACTTAACTTTGAAAGTGATAAGGATGAGGATTGCATGGTAAATGGAGACAAAGAAAAGCTTCGCCAAGTGGTATTAAACTTAATCGATAACTCTATAAAATATACCAAAGAAGGTAGTGTAAATGTATCAGTAAAAAAAGTTGTCGATAAGGTTGTTTTTTCTGTGAAAGATACTGGTATGGGTATGACTCCAGAAATAAAAGCTACATTATTCCAAAAATTCTCAAGAGGGGAAGGCTCTCGAATGAATACTGGTGGTTCGGGACTCGGGCTTTATCTTGCCAAAGAAATAATGGAAGCGCATAAGGGAACTATCGATGTTGATTCAGAGGGTATGGGTAAAGGATCAAATTTCCACTTTGAATTGGATGTACTTAAAAAATAATATTAGTACTTTGGTTAGTGGTTAAATTCCGCATATGCGGAATTTAACCACTAGGATTTTAAATTTTTGAAATTTTGTAGCCAGTGTCTGAGTCTTTGACTTCATAACCAAGTGATTTTATTTTGTCGCGTAATTCATCACTCTTTGACCAATCTTTATCTTTTCTTGCTTGCTCACGCTCAAGAGAAAGTAGCTGTACTTCTTTTGGAATTATTTCTTCTTTGAGGTTTTCTAATCCAAACCCAAAAATTCTATCAAAATCAAGCATAGTTGCTTTTTTATTCTCTGGCTCTATTTCAGGATTGTGGACTAATTCCCACATCAAAGCCAAGGCTTTTGGTGTATCTAGGTCATCGTCCATATATTCTATTAACCTCTCCTTGTAACTCTCATCGATTACACCGATATCAGAATTCATAATAGCTTTAAAAGCTTCATAGAGTCTTTTTAAAGCGACTTGGCTACCGTTTACAGCATCTAGAGTAAAGTTCGTTTTAGTTCGATAATGAGCTGTATATATCCAAAGTCTAAAAGCTAGAGGCTCTATATCTTTTTCTATTAAATCTCTCAAGGTGTAGAAATTACCGGAAGATTTAGCCATCTTTATACCATCTACCATTAGGTGTTCGTTGTGCATAAAATATTTAGAAAATGTCTTGCCAGTAGCACATTCGGATTGAGCTATTTCATTTTCGTGATGTGGAAATATATTATCAACTCCGCCAGTATGTAGGTCAAAAGTTTCTCCAAGTTCATGCATACTCATAGCAGAGCATTCTATATGCCAACCAGGACGCCCTTTTCCTAACTGTGTTTGCCAAAATACATCGCCATCACTTTCATCCCAAGCTTTCCATAAAGCAAAATCCTCCGCGCTATCTTTATCATATTCGTCTTTAGTCATTCTCCCTCTTGCATTTTCTTTTAGATCCGAAATTTTAAAATGAGAAAGTTTTCCATAATCTAAATCTTTGTGAATATTGAAATATACCGATCCATCCTCTGTTTTATATGCAAAACCTTTTTCAAGCAAAATTTCTATTATTTTAACCATCTCATTTATAAAGTCAGTTGCCTTAGTGTATTTTTCTGCAGGAACAATGTTTAGAGCATCTCGATCTTTATAAAATTCTTTAGTATAAAATTCTGTAAGTTCACTCAATTTCTTACCTTGTGCTTGTGAATCACGAATTGTTTTATCATCTATATCTGTGATATTCATTATGTGTTTTACTTTATACCCGCGATATACTAAGTATCTTTTTAAAATATCTCCAAAAATATATGCTCGATAATTCCCAATGTGAGGGTAATTGTAGACTGTGGGTCCACAGGTATAAAGACCAACCTTATCGTTAGAAATAGGTTTAAATTCTTCTTTTGTATGGGATAAAGTATTGAATATATTTAGAGCCATTTTTTATATTTGGAGTAAACAAAAGCCAAGATACTAAGCGCAATCATAACACCAATTATTGAATAAAATTCAGTAGGTTGTTCCTTTACAAACCTAGTATCCATGACGAAAATACTTGATATCAATATAATCGGAGATGTTAGAAATGTTATAAGAGTAAGCAAGGTTATAGTTTGAGTACTTTTACTAGCAAGAAGTGAGTCATTTGTATCTCTAAGATCATCTAGTATTTCTTTGTGGCTATCTAAAATATCTTCTGTCTTTGTATATTCGCTTATAATTGATGTCAAATAGTAACTAAAACCATCTCCAAAGAATTTTTTAGCTACAAATTCAAATTGGTTTAAAGCTTCTTTATGGAAGCGTAGTGCTTGGCGGAAATCTATTAAAGTACGATTAATATTTGATATAGTTATAACCATTTTACTTTCTTGTCCATCAAAAATATTTTTCTCAGTTTCTCGTAGTAGAGAATTCATGTCGTTGAGTTCATATCGTGAATGAGCATATAGAGTCTTAATCAAATGATAGAATAAAAATCCAGCATGATCTATATCCATGCGTTTTTCCAATATAGCGTCAACCTCAAATGTTTTTGAAAATTCATGCAAGGGTTCTATGAATTCATAGTGAGTTGTAATTATAAATTTATTTCCAACAATAAAATCTATTTCTTGTTCTACACCTTTATTCCTATGATGAGAGACTCTTGGAAAATGCATTATCAAATATATAAAATTGGGGAATAGGTCGATTCTAGATTGGGGACTCCTATTGTGTAATTCTTCAGAGACAAGCACTGGTATAGAATATTCTTCCATTACATGGAGTAGCTCTTCTTCTGTTGGTGATTCTAAATCAATCCAGGTCAAACCTTTATAAGTGTACTTTGATATCATATAGAGCTATTATAGCGTCAGACTTGCTTTTTTCAAAGGTTTTGTGTAATATATGACCTGTGGAAACTCTGTAATTATAGAGTTTTTTATATAGATTATGGCAACGGCTAAAAAAACAACCAAAAAAGAGAAGACAGAGAATACAGAATTTGCTGTAATTTTTACAGGTGGCAAGCAGTACAAAGTTGCTGTTGGTGATGTATTGAAAGTTGAAAAAATGGATGGGGAATACAAAGCTGGTGACAAAATAGTCTTTGATAAAGTCCTCCTTGTTGACAATGGCACAGACACTACTATCGGCTCACCTTATATCCCTAACGCAAAAGTAGAATCATTATTTCAAAAGGCTGGAAAAGGTAAGACTGTAAAAGTCGTTAAATATAAACAAAAAAGTCGCTACCTAAAGCGCAACGGTCACAGACAGCCATTTATAGAAGTTAAAATCTCAGCTATAAAATAAAACTCCTGAAATTCAGGGGTTTTATTTTTACTAGGATCTATTTTTTAATGCGTTTTTGATTGTTTCGCTATCTGAATATTCGAGTTCAGTGCCAGTTGAAAGGCCACGGCCGAGAGATACAATATTGAAATTATATTTTTTCTGAAGAGGAGATAGGAGTTCTCGCAAGTACATATCTGTATGCTCCCCTTGAGGGTTTAATGATAATGCGATTATCACTTCTTTTAAGCTTTCTTTTTTGGTTAAATTTTCTACTTTTACCAATAGTTCTTTTGTTCGGACAAAACTTGGAGTATCTTTTGTAACAACAGGCACAAGACCACCTAAGATAAAATATGAACCGTTGTAGTTTCTACTCCTTCTAATACTTTCAAAGTCTGCATCTTTTTCAACTACCATTAATATGGATCTATCTGTCTTAGAGTTACTACATGTTTCGCACAAATGACCTTTTTCTCCTTGGAAAAATAAGAAGCATGAAGGGCATTGATTGATAGAGTTACGCAATGTAAGAATTTCATCACCAAGTCCTTTTACATAACTTGGATTTTTATGAAGTAAGAAATATACAAAACGCTTTGCTTGGCGTTCACCAATACCAGGGAATTCTTTAAACATTTCCGCTAATTTTTCGATTGGATTCATTAGAATTGATCAATATCTCCAACTTCTCGTGCTGAAGATGAGAAATTATTAATACTACTTTTCTCAATGCTCATAAATGTTGTTAATTTTTCGTCGAAATACAATTCAACTTTTCCAACTGGGCCGTTTCTGTGTTTTTCAATTAATATTTCAGCGATATTTGTTCGCTCAGATTCATCTTTACCTTTATCTTCACGGTGGATAAACATAACTACATCTGCATCTTGTTCAATAGATCCTGAATCACGGAGGTCAGATAGTCTTGGGCGTCCACCGCGACTCTCTACGGCGCGAGAAAGCTGAGAGAGAGCTATAACTGGGACATTAAATTCTTTAGCTAAACCTTTTAAAGAACGTGATATTTCAGTAACTTGATTTACCATACTGTCATAATTTTTAGCTGTTGACATAAGTTGTAAGTAATCGACTATTATAAGACCTAATCCGTGTTCAGCTTTAATTCTTCTACATACAGATCGCATGCGAACTATAGAGTTACCAGCCATATCATCTACAAATATAGGTGCGCGAGAAAGCTTGTCTAATGAGTCTCTAATTTTTGAAAACTCATTTTCAGCTGAAAGATTGCCAGTTCTTAAATTCCAAGCATTTACTCTTGATTGAGCTGCTAGCATTCTGTCTACTAATTGTTGAGTACTCATTTCAAGTGAGAATATGACTGTCGGAGTTCCGTGAGTGAGTGCTGCTTGACGAGCTATATCAAGAGCAAGAGTAGTTTTTCCCATCGAAGGGCGGGCAGCAAGTATGATAAGGTCAGATTTTTGAAGTCCAGATAAATATTGATCAAGATCATGAAACCCAGTTGGTACGCCACGAAGTTCACCTTTACTCTCGTGAAGCCTTTCGAGACGCTCCCAGGCCTCAGGCAAACTATCTTTGAGTGATTGAAAAGCATGACCACTAGTGGTGTTATTACTAATACCCATCATCCTTTTTTCTGCTTGATCTAGTATTTCAAAGACATCTTCTACTTCTTCTTTAAATCCGAGTTCCGATATATCAACTCCCGCTTCAATTATATTTCTTAGGATATTTTTTTTAGCGACGATGTCAGCATAATGTTTTATGTTTGTTGATGCTGGTACCGAGTTCGTTAGTTCACTTAGGTAACTAGTTCCACCCATCTGATCGAGTGTTCCTTTTTCTTTTAATTTATGCGATACAGATAAAATATCTATAGGTTCGCCCTTGCTTGATAATTCAAGCATAGTGCTATAAATCTGGCTATGCTTAGTAGTATAAAAAGAATCCACGTTTAAAATATCACTAATTTCATGAATAGCTTGAGGTCGTAGCATTATTGATCCGAGAACTGCTTTTTCAGAATCAATACTCTGCGGTGGTATACGAAGATTGTTTTTTCTGTCTGCCATGTGAGTCATTGTAGCATAGTTGTAAAAAGCCCTAATCTTCATTTTTGGAATAAATATGTGGGTAATATGTGCAAAACTAATGGTTTTTTGGTATTATTAAAGCTATGAAAAAACGTTTGCTTTCTGGTATTACACCATCTGGCTCTGGGAATTTACATATAGGTAATTATTTTGGTGCGCTAAAGCAATGGGTGGATTTACAAGACAAATATGATAGCTTTATATTTGTCGCAGATTTACACGCTCTTACGGTAATTCAAGATAAAAATCAACTTCAAAACAACATAATCAATGTTGTCCTTGACTATTTAGGTGCAGGTTTAGATCCTAAAAAAATTACTCTTTTTAAACAATCTGACTCTAGAGTACACCCTGAACTTTGTTGGGTTTTTAATTGCATTACTACCATGCCTTACCTAGAGAGAGCTCATGCATATAAGGATGCAAATATGAAAGCGAAAGAAATAAATGTTGGCTTGTTTGACTACCCACTTTTAATGGCCGCAGATATCCTACTTTATGATGCTGATGTAGTTCCAGTAGGAGCAGATCAAAAGCAACATGTTGAATATGCGCGAGATACAGCCCAAAAATTTAATAATATCTTTGGCGAAACCTTTAAACTACCTGAGCATATGATACTAGATAGGGTTGCAGTGGTACCAGGAACAGATGGTCGCAAAATGTCAAAAAGTTATGGGAATACTATCCCACTTTTTGGAACAGACGAAGAAATAAAAAAAGCAGTTATGAGTATTGTCACAGATTCAAAAACACCAGAAGAACCAAAAGACCCTGAAACTTGCAATATTTTTGCTTTGCACAAACTTTTTCTAAATGAAGAAGAATTAAATAAGTTGAGTGATAGGTATAAAAAAGGTGGCATTGGTTATAAAGAATCTAAAGATATGTTGCTCCAAGAAATTTTGATCTTAGTAAAACCTATGCGTATTCGTCGAGAAAAATATGCTAAGAACTTGGGTAAGGTTAAACAAATACTAAAAAATGGCGGTAAAAAAGCATCCAAAATAGCTGAGAAGAAAATGCAATTAGTACGTAATAATATTGGGGTAAGTATATAAGCTATGTTTTACATAATTTTAAGATATATAATAATAATTGTAGCAATACTTTTAATAATCAAGAGTGTTAAATTTATCCGGATAATTCTCACTGTTGCTCTAGGAATAATTTATATACCTATCAATAATTTCAACCTCGCTGTTCAGAAATGGTATTTTAGTATAAGACATAAGGATAAAGTCCTGTATTATCTATTTACGCCCTTTTACTGGATTATTGTTGGAATAACTTTTGTTATATCTATACCTTATGAGTTTGTCATAGCAATGGATATACATTAGACCAAAGTGTTCTTTTGTGATATCATCAACATAGGCCTTTGAACCAGCTGACACTGGGGAGGTAGGGAAAGAAAGCAATATATGCAAGTAGACTCCCTCGTAATAACTACGACACAGTTTTAAATGAGTCGAAAAGTAGGGTGGCACCGCGACAAAGATCGCCCCTGCAAATGTATTAACAATTAATACGTTTGGAGAGGCGATTTTTGTTTTCTCTAAACTCATAAACTATGATAAATAGAATATATATAAAAGATTTAAGTGAATATGTCGGCAAAGAAATTACAATTGCTGGCTGGGTAAATGTTCGTCGCGATCAAGGCAAGCTTGTTTTCATGGATATGAGAGATATGACAGGCCTTGTTCAATGCGTTGTACTTCCAAATCATAGCGAAGCAATGGAGCAAGTGAAAGAAGTCCGAAATGAGTGGGTTTTGAAACTATCTGGAATTGTAAATAAACGACCAGAAAAGAATATCAAACAGGGTGTACAAAATGGCGATATAGAACTTGAAATAACTAATCTTGAAATACTATCTGAGGCAGCAACATTGCCATTTGATATGTCTAACGATGGGTATAATTTAGAACTAACTACTGAGCTCGATAATAGATCTTTAGTTTTAAGGCAATCCAAAGTCCAAGCAGTTTTTAAAGTTCAGGAGACAATTATAGATTCATTCCGTGAATTTATGAAGCAGAATATGTTTTTTGAATTTCAAGCACCATCTATTACTCCAGCAACAGCTGAAGGTGGAGCAGAAGTTTTTCAAGTTGGATATTTTGACAAAAAAGCATACCTTACTCAATCACCACAGCTCTATAAACAAATAGTTATGTCTGCATTTGAGAGATGTTTTTCTGTAAATAAAGTATTCCGAGCAGAACCATCTTCAACAACTCGCCACCTTACAGAGATAGTATCGCTTGATGCTGAGATGGCATTTATCGATTCTTGGACAGATGTTCGGGATATGGCTGAAAATACTGTTCGCCACATACTCAAGCAAGTTGAATTAAAAAATGGAGAGCACTTAAAATTACTAGGTGCAACACTCCCAGTGATGATAGATAAAACTCCTACTTTAACACTTGCTGAAGTTCAACAAAAGATTTTTGAGAAAACTGGTCGCGATGTTCGTGGAGATAAGGATACTAACCCTCAAGATGAAAGAGAAATTTGTGAAATAATAAAAGAAGAAACAGGCTCTGATTTCGTCTTTATTTATGGATACCCAACTCGCAAGAAACCTTTCTATGTTTATCCAAACCCAGAGAATCCTGAGTTTAATGAAGGGATGGATCTTATTTGTCGTGGTGTTGAGTGGCTCTCTGGTGGAAGGAGAATAAATAATTATAATCAGCTTATGGAACATGTTGAAATTTGGAATATGGATCCAGAAAAGATTAAAATGTTCTTAGAAGCTTTCAAATACGGAGTACCACCTGAAGGGGGTTTTGCTTTTGGTGCAGAGCGCATAACCATGCAATTGCTCGGACTTAAAAATATCCGCGAAGCGTGCATGTTCCCAAGAGACATGAATAGAATAGATGAGAAACTTAATAGTGATGGATATTAATTTTTTTATGGAAGATTGTATTTTTTGTAAAATTGTAAAAGGGGATATTCCAGCATCAAAGGTTTATGAAGATGAGGATTTTGTTGCTTTCTTAGATATTCATCCAGTATCAAAAGGTCATACTTTAGTTGTTCCTAAGAATCATTTTGAATCAATCGAAAAAACTCCTGACGAAGTGATTATGAAAACTTTTGTGCTTGCAAAAAATCTTATGCTTAAATTAAAACAAAATTTAGGTAGTGATTTTATCAACCTAGATATTGAAGGGATACAAGTCCCACACTTACATATACATCTTATTCCAAGAATGCTAAATGATGGTGTTGTAAAATGGGAGCATACTTCTTATGCTTCGGATACTGAAAAAAATGAATATATAAATAAGATTAAAATGTAATGGATACGGAACAAAAACAAAGTCAATATAAAGTAAAAACCAGTACTTTTGAAGGGCCACTGGAGTTACTTATATCTCTAATCGAACAGAGGAAGCTTTTTGTAAATGATGTCTCAATAGCTCAAGTTACTGATGACTACATCAAATATGTTAGAAGTATCCCAGAGAGGTCAAATGATACTCATATTGCAGATGTTTCAAATTTTTTACTTACTGCTGCGACTTTAATACTTATTAAATCAAAATCCCTATTACCTAATCTAACTCTAACAGAAGATGAAGAAGAAAAAATATCTGACCTAGAAAATCGTTTAAAACTTTATCAAATCATTAAAAACGCTAGTATTGATATTAAGGCAAATTTTGGAACGCATATAATATTTCGACCGCTTGAGAAAACTTGGAACGAACCACTATTTTCTCCAGATGAATCTATTACAATCGAATCAATGTCTTCCTGTATTAATGATGTCCTAGCTCATCTTCCTAAAAAACAAGAAAAATTGCCAGAAGTAGAAGTTAGGAAAGTTATAAATATAGAAGAAATAATAAATAGCCTTACCGATCGTATTCAAGATGCCATAAACATTTCTTTTAGAGATTTTTCTAAAAGCCATAAACCTGAAAATGAAGTCGAAGCAAAAGTACATGTTATAGTTTCGTTTCTAGCTATGTTAGAATTAGTTCGGGAAGGCATCATAGATGTCGTTCAGAATAACACTTTTGAAGACATAAGTATTAATAGACAGAGAGTCGAAAGTAGCGATAGTATAGTAGAAGAATAATATGGAACTTGAGTCAAAAATTGAAGGACTTCTTTTTTATAAAGGTGAAGAAATTAGCATCGGTAAGATCGCGACTCTTTTAAATGTAAATGAATCCGAAGTAGGCGAAGCAATTATTAAATTAGAACAAAATCTAGTAAATAGAGGATTGAAATTAATAAAGAAAGATAATTCTATTATGCTTGGTGTTACTTCAGAACTTTCACCCATAATCGAATCTATTAGAAAAGAAGAATTAGTAAAAGATCTTTCAAAAGCCTCTCTTGATACGCTTTCAATTATTTTATATAAAAATGGAGTTTCCAGAAGTGAGATAGATTACATAAGAGGAGTCAATTCTAGTTTTATAATCAGGAATCTATTAGTTCGAGGCTTAATTGAAAAGATAGTTGACGAAAAAGATACAAGAAGAAATATCTATAAGCCTTCATTTGATGCCTTATCTTATATGGGAGTTACATCTGTAGAAAATTTGCCTAATTACGAAAAAATAAGAAATGAACTAGAAAACGTTATTAAACAAGAAGAAAAAAATGACTAATGCATTAAAAATATTACTGCCAGCAGCTATAAGTTTCTTGGTGGGCATAATTCTCACACCTATTGCTACGCACTATTTTTATAAATATAAATTATGGCGTCGAGTCTCTAGACTAGAAAACGTGCCTCAAAGTGAATTTGCAAAAATAAACGACGGAATTAGTGAAACTTCTACCCCGAGAACTGGCGGTATGATAGTCTGGATTTCTGTTATCGTTACAATTTTCATATTTTGGCTAATAAATATTTTCTTAAATAGTGAATTTAGCCACAAAATGTATTTTATAAGTCGAGGACAAACACTACTACCACTTTTTACTTTAATAGCAGCCTCAATAATTGGGCTTGGGGATGATTTTGTACAAATCTTTGGACATGGTAAATGGACGACTGACCCGATAAAATTACGTTATATAAAAATATCTATAATAATTTGTCTTGGAATTATTATCGGTTGGTGGTTCTTTGTTAAGTTAGGAATATCAAGCTTATATATACCGTGGTTTGGACAAGTAGATCTCGGGTATGTTTTTATTCCATTTTTTATTTTAATTATGCTTGGGGTCTGGTCTACTAGTGTTATTGATGGTATCGATGGGTTATCTGGAGGTGTTCTATCTTCTATATTTGCAAGTTATACTCTAATAGCCTTTTTTCACAATCAACTAGATCTAGCAGCCTTCTGTGCTGTAATTTCTGGAGGAATACTAGCTTTCTTATGGTTCAATATTCCACCAGCACGTTTTTATATGGGCGAAACTGGTATGATTGGTCTTACTGTGACATTATCAGTCATAGCATTTTTGACGAATACCGTCTTACTTTTACCAATAATCGCTTTCCCACTCTTTATAACATCACTATCTAGTATTATTCAGATGCTCTCCAGAAGGTTTTTTAATGGCAAAAAAGTTTTCCTATTTGCTCCATTACATCACCACTTTGAAGCATTGGGGTGGCCTAAATACAAAGTAACCATGCGCTATTGGATCGTAGGTGTTATTACCTCAATAATGGGAGTCATAATCTCTCTTATAGATTAGATGAAAAAAAGTAGTATTGATAGAATTTTTTTGGGGATAATTATTGCGCTTATTGTTATAGGCGTTATTGTGTTCACATCAGCTTCTCTTGGTATCCTTGCTCGTAACGAAACAAAATTTTATAGTGTTATTTTTGCCCAGTTTGTCTTCGGACTTCTTGGTGGGGTAATTGCATTGTATGTGGGATTAAAAATTCCTTATAAATTTTGGAGAGATTATTCACTCCCATTATTTATAATTTCTATTGCCCTAACCGTACTTGTTTTTGTGCCACAATTTGGAACATACCATGGAGGAGCAAGGAGATGGGTAAATATTTTTGGATTCTCATTTCAACCAGTTGAGTTCTTAAAGATTGGCTTCATATTATATTTTGCTGCATGGCTTTCTTGGGCTAAGAACAGGATAAATGATTTAAGATTTAGCTTGTTACCACTTGTTATAATGCTAGGGGTAATAGCAGTAATTTTACTAAAACAGCCTGATACTAAAAGTATTATTTTAATAACAATAACTGGAATAGCTATGCTATTTGTATCGGGGGTTTCTTGGAAATATATCTTAGGTTTTTTAGGTGTGAGTATTATTGGATTTATCATATTGATATCTTTTAAACCGTATCTAAAAGAAAGGATTGAAACTTTTTTACATCCAGGACAAAATGGTAGCAGTACTTCTTATCAACTTCAACAATCCTTAATTGCTGTAGGTTCGGGTGGAACTTTTGGTAGAGGTTTGGGTCAGAGTATTCAAAAATTTAATTATTTACCCGAACCACAAGGGGATTCTATATTTGCTGTCGTTGGAGAAGAACTAGGATTTTTAGGTGGGACGGTCTTAATACTTCTTTATGTTGCATTTGCACTTAGGGGTTATCGTATAGCATATCAGGCTCCAGATTCTTTTAGTAAACTTCTGGTAATTGGCACAATAACTATAATCACTGCTCAATCCTTTATGAACATAGCATCTATAATAGGAGTTTTTCCGCTGACTGGGGTACCTCTTGTATTCATTAGTCACGGAGGTACTGCACTTTTTCTTTCAATTGGAATGATGGGTATTGTTTTAAATATCTCTAGGAATTCTAAAAAGCAGCACTAGAATATATAAATAAAATGAGGTAGAATAAGCTCTATATGAAGATATTGCTTACAGGTGGTGGCACTGGTGGACACTTTTATCCATTGATTGCTATAGCTGAAGAACTAAATAATTTAGCTGAGAGAGAGAAAATAATCGACCTAAAATTATATTACATGTCCGATGATCCATACGATAAACATATGCTTTTTGAGAACAGAATAATTTATATACAAATCCCAGCTGGTAAGATGAGAACTTATTTTTCAATTAGAAATTTTTTCGATATATTTTCTACGGCAACCGGTGCTTTTTTTGGCTTATTGAGCATGTTTTTTATTTATCCTGATGTAGTTGTATCGAAAGGTGGGTATGCTGCATTTCCAGCAGTTTTTGCAGCTAAATTATTACGAATACCGGTTATAATTCATGAATCTGATTCTAGTCCAGGAAGATTAAACCTTTGGACTTCAAAATTTGCAAAAAGAATTGCGGTATCTTGGGGTGAAGCTGGTGAAAGATTCCCCAAAGATAAAGTTGCTCTAACTGGTCAACCTATTAGAAAAGCAATAATACATTCTAATCCTGAAGGTGCTCGTGATTTTTTTAAACTCGCTTCAGATTTACCGGTTATATTTATATATTGTGGTTCACAAGGCGCTGATATTATAAATAATACACTTATTCAAATATTACCTGAGTTACTTTCAAAGTATCAAGTAATCCATCAAACAGGTCCAAAACTATATGATGAGGTTGTAGCCAGATCTAAATTAGTACTTGAAAATAATCCAAACATAAATCGATATAGACCTATTGCTTATTTAAACAATTTAACAATTAGAATGGCTTCAGGCGCAGCTAATTTAATTATCGGCAGAGCTGGATCAACAATATTTGAAATAGCATCTTGGGGCGTTCCATCTATTATAATACCTATTACAAATTCCAATGGTGATCATCAAAGAAAAAATGCTTACTCGTATGCTAGAAGTGGTTCATGTGAAGTTGTCGAGGAAGGTAATCTCTCGCCTCATGTTTTAATGTCTGAAATCGATCGTTTGATGTCGGATCAAAACAAACTAAATGATATGAAAAAAAATGCTTTAGCTTTTGCAAACCCTAAGGCAGCTGGTGAAATTGCTCAAGAAGCTATTGATATTGCACTAACACACGAATCATAATATGGATAATAAAAGCACAAAAATTGTTACACGCTTTGCCCCAAGTCCAACTGGATATTTACATATAGGTGGAGTGCGTACTGCACTGTATGCGTGGGCTTATGCAAGAAAACATAACGGTACTTTTATTCTAAGAATAGAAGATACAGATAAGGAGCGTGAAGTTCCTGGTTCTATAGAGCACATAATTGAATCACTAAAGTGGTTAGGCCTTTCCTGGGATGAAGGTCCAGATATTGGTGGCTCACATGCTCCATATAAGCAATCAGAGAGACTAGATTCATATAAAAAATATGCACAAATATTAATAGATAAAGGTTTGGCTTATGCTGATCCGTATTCGACAGAAGAACTTGAAGAATTTAGAAAAAAAGCTGAAGCAGAAAAAAAACCGTTCTTGTATAGAAATCACAGACCAGAGAATCCTCCAATCTGGGATGGGACAATGCCACTTCGTTTAAAAATAATTGATATAAAGCAAACAGAATGGTTTGACGAAGTTCGCGGTAAACTTACTGCTGGAGAAGAAGCTCTTGATGATTTTATATTGATAAAAAGTGACGGGTATCCAACATATAATTTTGCGCATATAATTGACGACCTAGAGATGGGAGTGACTCACATAATGCGTTCTGATGAATTTATATCATCAACTCCTAAATTCTTAGCACTTTATGATGCTTTTGGTATAGAGAGGCCTCATTTTGCAACCCTACCTCCAATAATGGCTCCAGATGGCAAGAAGAAGCTCGGTAAGCGTGACGGAGCAAAGGATATCTTAGATTATAGAGGAGAGGGGTATTTACCAGAAGCAATGTTCAACTTCCTGGCATATATTGGTTGGAGTCCTGAGGACAATAGAGAAATACTAACACCTGAGGAATTTATAAAAGTCTTTGAGTTAAACAGAATTCATAAATCTGGTGGAGGATTTAATGTTGATAAACTTGATTGGATAAATAAAGAATACTTAAAGAAACTTTCTTATGAAGAACAAGAAGATTATGTGAGTAAATTTATACCGAGTAATATCAAAAATCTTCCAGGATATTCAACTAGTATAATTCATAATATTACCCCGATAATAATGGAACGCATAACAAAGGGCGCAGATATATTGAATATGGCAGAAGAGAAAGAGCTCGATTATTTTTTTACTAAACCTATTTATGATAAAAATTCTCTTTTCTTTAAATCAAGTAAAATACCAGAAGAAAATAAATATAAAACCCTATCAGAATATTTAAATAAAGTGTTACTGATAATAGACGGTATTAATGATGTGAATTTTAATAAAGATATAATTAAAGAAAAAATCTGGCCTTATGCGGAGGAAGTTGGTCGCGGAGACATATTGTGGCCTATGCGATATGCGTTATCAGGTTTAGATAAATCTCCAGACCCATTTTTACTTGCAGAAGTCTTAGGAAAGAAAGAAGCTTTTGAAAGATTAGTGAGTGCGATTTCAATATTGGAAAAATAAGCTATAATAATCTTGTGAGAACAAAGATTATATATGTACTTCTACTAATTCTATTTTGTGGTTCTTTTATACCTCAGATGGTTTTGGGAGTAACTGCTGACAGCGTAAATGAGAAAATAAAAGATGTAAATGCTCAAATAGAAAGCTTAAATAAGGAAATTAAGCAATATCAGAGTCAGATTTCAGAAACTAATCAACAAAGCAATACTTTGGCTAATTTGATAAAAGAGTTAACTTTAACTCGCGATAAACTCTTAAAAGAGACTAAGCAGACAGAGAAGAAGATTACCGCGACAAATTTAGTCATCAATACTTTAAATGATGATATTGGGGAAAGGCAAAAATCTATAAGCAATAGCGAGAGCGCAATGAATAAAATGTTGCGAGATTTACAACTAAAAGATAGTGACACAATAGTTGAAAAAATTCTATCTAAAAATAATCTGAACGATGCTAATAGGGAATATAACAATATCATAACAGTGAACGAAAAATTACGGGCTTTTATTGTTGATATAAAATATCTTAAAGTATCATCATTATCAGGATAGTCTAATTCTCCGAAGTTATTTTCTTCAACTTCTTCTTTTTCTAAATTATCGAGCCATCCTAAATCTAATAATT
>OFRM01000117.1_pt1 | contig 34733 bp, 45 predicted proteins | sample 1543101 | NCBI WGS metagenome assembly OFRM01 (sample SAMN07774223, study PRJEB24372) | wastewater metagenome | isolation source: Exp Tend VB 0WW | collected 2016-02
TCATTTTTTCTCGGTTTTATTTCCTTCAGACTACTACATCTTTACAAAAAGTCAATTAAATAAAAATTGTGAGGCAAGACCTCACAGTTCATTTCTTCAAGACAATTTTATATCCATTGTCCCAACCTGTAAGACTTAACTTTCCTTCAACCTTATCACCTCCGTGGATATTGAGTTTCAGATCTGCTCTTGCTTTGAAATCCTCAATACAGTCGCCGGTAATATCCACACTATGTCCTCCCGAAAGGTACCCAATACTTAGAACTCTTCCTTCCCAATTCCAAACAGTATCTCTGAAAGGTGCTTTTGAAATGTTTTTCACCTTCATGTATTTTATCAACGGTCTTTCCCAGGCATACAACGGTCTTGGTTGATAGGATGTGTAAGAAAGTGCAAAAATAAGCCAGATAACTCCGAAAGGAGCAAATAGAAAAATGAATTTCTTTTTCATGTTTAATTTTTCTTTAGATTACTATATCTTCACAAAAAGTCAAGAATAGGGTAATATGATGGGTATGATTTTATCTATTGTTGCCACTCCCATAGGAAATCTTAAAGACATCACTCTTCGAGCTAAAGAGGTGCTTGAACAAGCGACCCTTGTTGTAGCAGAAGACACTCGTACGAGTGGACAGCTTTTTAAGCTGCTTGGGATTGAAAGCAACCCAGCCTCTGCACAAGGCTCCGGCGGGGCAAGGAAAGAATTCGTGTCTTCGCACCTTTTGAGTACCGAAAATGCTATGACAAAGGCCTTGGAACGGTGTAGCGAGCATGAGCATATCGCACTAGTCACTGATGCAGGGACACCGGCTATATCTGACCCAGGGAGCTTTTTTGTCTCAGAGTTTCGTAAGGCTTACCCAGAAGCTAGTGTCGTACCAGTTCCCGGGGTTTCCGCTGTTATTGCGGCACTATCTGTATCTGGGTATCCGGCTGACAATTTTGAGTTTGTTGGTTTTATCCCACACAAGAAAGGCAAGCAGACACTTCTAAAGAAAATTTCTGAAACCGAGCATGTTGTCGTATTTTATGAATCTCCTCATCGTATTGTGAAGACTCTTACTGATCTCGGTACTCTACTTGGTGATAGAGAGATATTTATTGCTAGAGAGATTACCAAGCTTTTCGAAGAATATCGTTTTGGTACAGGTGTAGACCATGCGAAATATTACACAGACCATACAGACAAGTGTCGTGGAGAGTTTGTATGCGTCGTGGCTCCTCGTTAAAAGATTTGCTATACTGAACACCTATGAACGGTAAAATCAAACTACTTTTGCTTATAGGTGTTTTTACCACAGCCCTGCCAATACTCGGGTTTCCTCGAAATATTAAAACCATCGTTCTGTTTGTTTGCGGTATCGGTATCATACTGTTGGCTATTTCTCTGAAGAGAGGTATCAAAACATTACGGTTGAAACTCAAGCGTATAGAAGGACAACAAGGAACATTCATTCAATAGTTATGGAAGAACAACAACACGTAGATATACAACATAAAAAGCATATTCGTCTTGGGCTCCAGATATTTGTCGGAGTAGTTGCTGTTATAGGTGTTTTTCTTATTGGTGTGTATGTTGGTTTTGAAAATAGACCATCTTCTCAAAAGGTTGTTGGTATTATAAACAAAGAGTCTCCAGTACTTCCTGGTACAACTGACTTTGAACCATTTTGGAAAGCGTGGGCGCTTGTACAAGAGAAGTATCCTGGTGCTGATAAAACAACTCCTCAAGAGCATGTCTACGGAGCTATCAAGGGGCTCTTGGCGTCGTTTGGCGACCCATATACTATGTTCTTTACCCCAGAAGAAAGTAAGGTGTTTGAAAGCGAAATAGCGGGAGAGTTTGGTGGTGTGGGTATGGAAATGGGCCAAAAAGATGGAGTCCTGACAGTTATTGCTCCACTAAAGGATACACCAGCCTCAAAAGCCGGGATTTTGTCAGGAGATAAAATCGTAAAGATCAATGATACTCTCAGTGCTGACATGAGTGTTGATAAGGCGGTAGATTTGATTCGTGGAGAACCGGGCACAACAGTATCACTCACTCTTGTTCGAGAAGGACTGGCTCAACCTAAAGTAGTATCTATAGTCCGAGCCAAAATATCTATCCCTACTGTCGAAACAGAAAAACGTGCCGATAAAGGAGTGTTCATTATCAAACTCTATAGCTTCTCAGCTCAGTCACCAGCACTGTTCCAAAATGCTCTGAAAGAATTTGCTGATACTGGATACACAAAGCTTGTGCTTGATATGCGCAATAATCCTGGAGGGTATCTTGATGCTGCTGTTAGTATGGCTGGTTGGTTTCTTCCAAACGGTACTGTGGTGGTAAAGGAGATAGGAAAGACTGATAGTGATGTCGTACTTCACAAGAGTAAGGGCCCTGGTATCTTTAATGGGAAAATACAAATGGTTGTGTTGGTCAACAAAGGCTCCGCATCAGCTTCAGAGATTTTGGCGGGAGCACTCTCCGAGCATGGAGTAGCCACACTTATGGGCCAACAAACATTTGGTAAGGGTTCAGTACAACAACTTATGAAGCTTACGAGTGATACTTCTATCAAGATTACTATTGCAAAATGGTATACACCGCACGGTGTCTCTATTTCTGATAGTGGACTTACACCGAAAATAAAATTGGAACCAAATAAAGATGAAGAAAAAGATGTACAGCTCGATGAAGCCGTAAATTATTTTAAATAATATGATCCCGTTAGAGATATCTCATGTGGTATGTCTATGTATTACAAAGTCAAAAAGATAAACGTTGGTATACCGGGCTCAGTAATGATCTACGGAAGCGTTTTATGCAACATAATGCAGGTTTATCTACATCGACAAAAGGCCGCGGACCATTTACACTTATATATTATGAAGCATGCCATAATGAAAATGATGCAAGGTCGAGAGAACCCTATCTTAAAAGCGGCCCAGGCAAGCGATATATTAGGAATCGGCTTAAACGCTTCCTATCTCTAACGGGATGAAAGTTATACTTCTAAAACAAGTAGCAAAAGTAGGAAGGGTAGGGGAGGTGGTAGATGTCAGTGATGGTTATGCAGCCAACGCCCTTTTTCCTAACAAGCTCGCTATCCCAGCTACAATAAAGAATTTGGAGGCGCTTAATAGAAAAGTAGCTTCTCAAAAGGCAGTCAAAGCTTTAGAACATGGTCTTCTTGAGGCTGCTATTAAAACACTCCCTGACATGACTCTCACTATAGCGGTCAAAGCAAATGATAAGGGTCATTTATTTTCTAAGGTAGATGCAAACGACGTAGTAACCGCGTTATCAAAACAACGAATCAATATATCACCAAAGAATGTAGTGTTGAAAGAATCAATCAAAGAGCTCGGTATTTATCCAGTAAACATTGTTGAAGGAGAGTATAAACAAACAATTTCAGTAGCTATCACCAAAGAATAAAAAATCTCTTCAGTAAGGAAGAGATTTTTATGAGATTATTTAGTGATGATGTGAGCTGCTTTGCGTACACTTGTTGTACCGTCAAAGTTTAGTTTTCGTTTGTTAGAGAATTTTACTGTTCCTTCTTTGAGAGCAAAGAGAGTGTGGTCTTTTCCAACCCCAACATTTGATCCAGCTAGGATTTTTGTCCCACGCTGACGAACGATAATAGCTCCAGCAGTTGCATTTCCGCCATCATAAATCTTGGTACCAAGGTACTGTGGATTTGAGTCTTTTAGGTTTTTCGATGCTGCTCCTTGCTTTTTATGTGCCATGATTTAGAAACTATTTCTTTAATAGACCCCAATAATATCCCAAATAGGCTTCTCTGTCAATAAATAGGGGATATTGTTCAATAGGGGGCTCTTTTGTCAACGAAGGCACGTTTAGACCGTAAAAAGTGCTGTTTTTAAGCCTATTTTCACAGTATACTTGATGTAATGGCTGATTTTATCCATAAATACTACAGCGCCTTATTCATATCCTTTTTGTTGGTTATTGTAGGGCTTTCGTTTTATGTGGGGTATGAACAGGGGAGCGCGGGCAAGGAAGAGGGTAGTATCGTTTTCTCATGTCCAAACACAGTGCTCGATATACAAAAAATCCCTCTCACTGCTTCTGTAGAAGCTAGCTCATCCAAAGATATTACCGTAGCAGATGAGTCTATTACAACCAACACTGGCTCTAGTGGGGCATATATGGGTTCTAAAAATGGTACCAAATACTACACACCAGGATGCTCTGGATCGAAAAGAATAAAACCCGAGAATTATGTCTGGTTCCAAAGCGTACAAGATGCTACGCTACAAGGGTATACCAAAGGTTCATGTTAAAGAAAATCCTACCCATTATTATATTTGCTGGATTTGCTCTCTGGGCAACAATACATCATGACGGTGTACTGATGCAGTCACGGCGTGTTCTTTCATGGGTCTCTACTATTAAGCAGGTCAAAGAAGTACAACAAGGTTTTGATATTACTGATATTATCGAAGCCACCAATAAAGAACGTGTCGCAGAAGGATTACCACCACTATCTACCAATGAAAAGTTAAATAAGTCTGCTGAAATAAAAGTAGACGATATGATTGATCGACAATACTTTGAACACCAAGCGCCAACCGGTGAAGGCGTCTCTGATCTCGGGAAAAAAGCAGGGTATGAATATGTCATCATGGGTGAGAACTTGGCTCTCGGTGCATTTACAAGTAGTGACGATATCGTCAAAGCATGGATGGAAAGTCCAGGTCACAAAGCAAATATTTTGAATAATAAATATCAAGATATTGGGGTCTCAGTAAAGAGCGCTGTTTATGAAGGTAAAGAAGTCTGGTTTGCTGTCCAACACTTTGGTACTAGCCGAGGTGTTTGTCCAGAAATTGATTCTTCGCTTAAAAATGAAATCGAATCTCTGAACCGTGAGCTCAAGGCAGAAGAGCAGGGGATAGCCTCTCTTAAGAAGACCTTAGAAGCCCCAGGAGCGTCTTCAGACCCTTCATACAGAAACAATATAGCTGTTTTCAATAACAGTGTTGATGGGTACAACAGAAAGTTGGCGATCTCAAGACAGAAAGTAGAAATATATAATGCAGAAGTCCGAGACTTCAATAAATGCATCGCCACATTTTAGGCTATTGTCTAGGAGAGGGGGCCTAAGCCTTATTCTATTATAGTGTCGCACAATATATCTTTACGACACTGTATATAGAGCAAATAACCCTTATATTACAACACACCACTTCCCCGGGCTTATTTTGAGATTTGGGACCTGATGGATGTATCAACTTTGTCTGCTTACGGAGCCTAACTTTTTTTTTAAACTAATCTTCCTGGTATATGTATCGTCTAAATATGTAAAAAGACCTCATTTGAGGTCTCTATTAATATCATCACTTTTACCACTTCCCTATTACTAAAAATAAAAACCCCATCATTTTTTGACGGGGCGTTTTTTAATTAGAGGGCGATAGTCATAAAATAAAAGCTGGTAGTCTTCTTTAAACAGTAATTGGAAATCATCCTTATTATTTACTGACCAGTTGTACATACTGGCATTTTGCTGAATAAGGTCTTTGATAAGGTTTACAGAAGAAAATTCATCTTTTTCCCAAGCTGACTTAAGCTGTGAGCGAAAATCGTAATGTGACATCCAGAGAATAGGATTATTGATATACAAACTAGTGTGCATCAGCATTACGCCCTGAGGAGCAATAACAATGTTTTTTGCATATTTCACAGAGTTGTACTGTTTTACAGCTTGTTCAAAGTATATCTTAGGAGCTTCCTCTTTTGACAGTTTTATCCAGCCCATTACTCTGTTTGAAATATCTAAGTTCCCTGATTTGGTTTTCCCTTTACACTCATTCCAGTATACGTACCCACCTGGTAGCTCATATTCAAGTCTACCCCTCCGTGAGTGAACGATTTCTGGTCGTTCTTTAACCAGGCTTTTTAGGTAGAGGTTATCAACAGCGATGAGCTTCTCTTTTATTTTTGATAAAAAGAGTAACGGAATAAGGTTTGACCTAATCGTTACCGCCATAGACCTTTTTCTAGTTAGTGAATGCCAGGACTGTAATTCACTGATCGTTTCTTTTAGTAATCCTTTTTCCATTTCAGAAATAATAGGAAATTCCGGAACAATTGAAAACCCAAGTGTTTTTGGTTTGACACGATTATCTTTTAGTAAACGCTGTAGATCAGAAGAGTAGACTTTTGGGTCAAATCCTTTCATTGTCTCAAACCTAGCCATTTCAATAAGTTCTGGATAGTTTAGCTTAGGAAAAAGGTTGAATACGGCTGGATAATGAAGTGTGTAGTTTACTTTATTTTTCTTTAACAACACCTCAAGTAAAGAAAACGTATTTTGAACATCTTCATTGATACTAGCAGCTGCAGTAAGCCTTTCTTTTCTAGCTAGTGGATATATAGAGCATCCCTGCTCACATGTCTTTTCTGCAGGATAGATTTCTATATTCATGTTTTTAAATTTTTGTTATTCTACCTATTTTTTTGACAAAGTCAAGCTTAGTTAGAAAGGGGCTTTTTTATTCCCCGCAAAAGATACCGCCACTGATCCAGAAGAGCTTGTCTTCTTCAAGTGTTCCACCGAGATACTCTCCACTTCCCTCTGCACCATGCACGAAGGTTGTACCTGTCTGTCCGGGTAGCCAGTCACCGAAGGTAGCATTTGGGTAGGCGGTTTGGATTTGTGTTTTTGTTGCGCCGAGTGTTATTAGCTTTTCTGTTTTAAGCACTGGTTCATTGATCCCAGTACGATTCACATATTCAAAGCCAAAGAATGCTTGCTTGCCAAAGAGTGTGTCTCCAAAGAGAACATGGAGATTGTTCCATTCAACTCCACGTATTTTTTCTCCTGGACAAATACCATATGGAGAGAAGCTGTCTATCCAGCCAGTATCTTTTGTTGGTGCTCCAAATGCACTTGTCAGGATGGCAATAGTTTCGCTTGGAGTTGCACCAAAAGCGACCGCTCCAAGTCCGTCTGCTTTTAGAACTATCTCTGGTTTAGAGCCTGCGATAGGTGCCTTCATCTCAGCTCTATTTGAATTTTTATAGTTTAAATAAACACTTAGTCCTACAAGAATTACGACAAGGATTACCGCTGTGGTTATTATCTTTTTGTTCATACATGTTATGACGAGCAACCAAGGAAACTATTTCATTTTTACCTTATCCGCACGGTTCGAAAGTTGTAGTACTATAATCTGTCCCGCCTTCACATCCTGGTGGTACGTAACCTTGGTTGTCGTAGTAGTATCCTCCGTTGTACCCTGTCTCATCTGGTAGATACGATGATGTAGTGTATGTGTATTGAGTAGACTGGCTCGGTGTCGTGTACACAGTAGTCGGAGTTGTGTATGTTCGTGTGATTACTGGCACGTAGGCTTGTGAGCGAGTACCAAGAGTTATTATTCTAGGAGTATTTGTCTGGTAATAATAAGGAGTATCAGAGTACGCAGATGCTTGTAGTTGTGCTCCGTTGTTGTATGAGTAAGAGTATGGAGCTGTTGTGCGGTATCCAGAGGCAATAAGCGCAATAGTAATAACCCCGATAATTATCATTGTTACGAGCAGGTGTTTGTTAGTGATTTCGGTCATATATTTCATACTACTCCAAAATCTCTAGTTTACTTCCTTATTGTGTATAAGAAAACAGTTACTAGAAAACGTCAAACCCGAGCGATAGCGGTGCGTGGTCAGAGACGACGTCCGGCAGTACCTCAAATTTTTCTACTAGTATTTCAGAAGAAACGAAGACATAATCGGCATGTTTTAGGTCTCCTTTATATAGCTCAGTACGTGTGTTGGGAATATTGTATTTAGTAATAAGGTTGGTGAAGTTTTGCTCAATCATTTTGATACTTTCTGTTTCAGGAAGTAAGTTAAAATCCCCTACTAGAATCTTTGGAATAGATCCCGTTGTTTGAATAAAGTCCATAATAGCTTTTGATTGTCCAAGTCTATTTGGGGTATCTATTTTTTTGGATACAGCATCCCAATGTCCGTGTACGTTCATGATAATTACATCTTTACGGTCTCGTTTGATATGAACCCACTGCATTTTTCTATCATGGTCTTCTGTATCTTCAAAAGAGGTAAAGTTTGGATTTTCGTAGAGCATGATTTCTCCACTGGCTATAATTTCAAAACCTTTTTTAAGAAATATAGCGATACCGTAGACATTTTCAACAACAGGACAGAAATAGACATCAAAATCTGGAAGTACTTCAGTTATCTCTTTTAATATGTGTCTGTTTCTCCCTTTTTCATCAACATTTGTTTCTAGTTCTTCATCAAGATCGTTATATATTTCTTGAAAACAAAAGATATCGGTAAATGGAGCGTGGCTTTTTAAGAAAGCTTCAAACGGCTCTTTGACTCGTCCCGCCCAGGTGTTGAGAGTGATCAATTTCATATAGCTATTATACATTATCAAATTACTATACAATACAGCAATGCAATCAAAGGCAAATACCAAAAAAACCATTCTTGGAGGAGGAATCGTCCTTTGCCTAGTTCTCGGTATTGTCTTTGTAGGCTATAAACAGGCCTCTAGTCCTCTACCGGCTTCCTCAATCCTAGAACCGCTCCCTGAGCCTGAGGTTCCTGTTGTTATTCCAAAAAAAGAGATTTTCTACCACAGCATTACCCTTACGAGTACCAAGCCTGGGGCTGAACTAGTAGCAGCTGTGGGGGAAGCCAATCTGTCGGCAGTGTTGTCGCTCAATCGTGTTGATATAAGACACTTACAGAAAGATCATGTCATTAGCATACCGGATTCTTTCGAAGATATGTGGGCATTGTCTTCTTTTCCAAAAGTGATACCAGAACTTGCTTCAGTCCCGAAGATGATGTTTATCGCTCAAGGTGTTCAAGAGTTTGGAGCCTATGAATACGGTGTATTGGTTCGTTTTGGAGGTATCAGTACAGGGAAAAAGGTGACCCCAACTACAAGTAAACTCTTCTATGCCAACTGGAAAGGTAAAGAAGTGATCAGTACTGCCAACGATGAATGGATCTTGAAGTGGAATGTAAATGTCGACAATCTTAACGGTATTGGTATTCATGAATACGAACTTCCTGGCTACCCTGCCTCACACTCATGTATTCGCTTTTCTGCTTCTGACGCGGAGTGGTTCTATAGTTGGGTAGAAAATTGGGTCTTATCTCCAGAAGAACAACTCCTAGCACAAGGGACGCCCGTATTAGTATTTGGTGAATATGGCTTTGGACAAACAGCCCCATGGAAAAAGCTTGTGGAAGATCCTAAGGCCACAACTATAACCCTTGAGTCTCTTCAAGAGAAAATCACTCCACTACTACAAGATATTAACGAGAAACAAGAACAGCGAGACAATGTAATTGCTGATTCTGAAGGGACTCCTTAATTTAATATTTCCTCACCACTCCTTTCACTACTCCTGTAATTTCTAACGATTGGGTCGGATAAATATTTTTGAACGCTTTGTTGGCTGGCTCTAGGTATGTTTTACCAGACTTGTCTTTCCGGAGGTATTTCATAGTATGTTCCCCGTCTACCATGGCTATTACTATCTCTCCTTCTTTGGCATTGTTTCTCTTTTCGACTATCACCATGTCCCCTGGTTCGATGTGTGCCTCTATCATAGACTCTCCATCTACTTCTAGAATGTAGGTCTCACTTTTTTTACTTATTAATAAATCGTTCAAATTGATAGATTCGCTTTGTGGATCAACAGATGATGGAAGGCCTGCCTTTACCAACCCGCCTACAGGGATGTCGTTAAAGAGTGACGTCGGAAGCAGTCTCCCAATATGATCCTGGGCTACTACTCCAGCATCAAGCATTTTCTGCACCAATCGATAGACTGCATTTTTAGATTTAAAACCAAAGAGCGCCATCATTTCTGAATAGCTCGGCATACGTTTTTCTCTTTGGTAGAAACTTTTTAATTGTTCTGTAGGTTCGTTCATGATTTAGAAGACCTTTTGCAAAAAGAATGATGCAAAGATACTTGGAGACTTCTGTTTACGAAGGTATGAATGCTTTGAATAATCCCTTGGGTACGATGTATATAGTGTAGCACTTCGCTGTACCTGGAGTTGGAGTGCGTTGATACGCTCTAGGTTGTGAATAACAGCATCTTTCCATTGTGGGCTAGTTGTCATGTTAGAAACTCATAGAGTGAGATAGTCTACTAAAGAAGTTCTGACTTTGCATTGCTCGAAGTTGTCGCAAGAGCATCTTGTGCTTTCGTGATTCTGCCATGTATGACTGTCCTCGTATGATCATCATATCGATACGTCGGTTTAATTGTGCTATCTCTCTTTGTAAACTTTTTTGATATTGTGCAGTTGTCATATATGTTCTACTCATTTATTTAATGCCTACTCTTGTATATATTTAGTATATGTGAACAATCGTTCACATGCAAGAAAAAAGGTGTGGATAACTCAAGAAAACCTTGTATTGTGATACTATTTAGCTATGGATAAGCTTATATGTTTTGATTTTGACGGCACACTGACTGAATCAAGTAGTTGGTATTTATTCAATACTCACTTTGGTATGACTGCCGAAGAGGACCATTCCCTATTCCAGCAGTACCTAGAAAATGGTTTTGATTACAAAAATTGGATCGCCCAAATTATTACAATTCTAAAGGAAAGAAGTCTTCTCAACAGAGACTCTTTGGAACTATTCCTTAGTACTATCCCCCTTCGGGATGGAGCAAAAGAATTACTGAATTCATGTAAAGAATCAGGATACACAACAGCAATCATTTCTGGCGGATTAAAACAGGTTGTTGAATATGTCTCATGTGCTCTTGGTGTCGACCATGTTATTACAACCTCAGAATTAGTCTTCAATGAAGATGGAAGTTTTGAAACTATTGTTGATCAAGGTGATGAAATGTATGCAAAAGTAAAAGCATTTGAAACTATTTGCAAAGAATACGGAGTAAGCTCGGAGGACGCTATAGCTGTTGGAGACGGTGGTAACGACTTAGAAATATTTAAGAAAACCAAGAAAGGGATTATTTTGGGTAACTACGAACCACTAAAAGAGTTTGCTTGGAAGCAAGTGCAGAGTTTGAGTGAGATAAAAGAGCTTATCTAAGCATCCCCTTCTATATCTTGCCCTACGACATAAGTACAACCATTTTCTCCAACAATTGCAGAGTGCTCTACCCCGGTAGGAACATCTACTTTTTCTCCTTTTGAAGCAGTTTTTTCTATACCTCCAGAAAATGTTACTGAGCCATCTATAACATAAAAAGAAACGCGTCCTTTATGATGGTGTTTTTCATATACAGTACCGGGTTTGTCTTTCCATTCATAAATAATAGGAAAACCTTCTTTTCGCAATTGTTCTTTCGCTTGTTCTGTAGTGATCATTTTATTTTTTGCTCGAAAGTAGAGTTGTCACTAAGCCAATCATTTGCTCCTTTTTGTTTGGGTTACTTTCTGCTATGAGAAGAGTGAGCGCGGTGAGTGATGTAGGGTTGATAGTGCGTGCGTTTTTAGAGCCTATTTTTCGTAGGAACCAAATAAATGCAAATGCACCAGAGCGTTTATTGCCATCGACAAACGGGTGATTTTTGACCATGAAGTAGAGTAAGTGTGCGGCCTTTTCTTCTATTGTCGTGTAGAGGTCTTTCCCTCCAAATGATTGCATGACATTTCCTACTATTCCTTCGATGCTTCCAGTAGCTCGTTCTTGGGCAAATATCTCTGTCGCCTCGTCTTTCTTAATAAGTTCAGTACGAAGGCTTGCAATAGCTATAGTGAGTTCGCCTCCACTGAGTTTGATGCTTTTCTTTGTAATACCAATAGGCTTCAAGGAGTCTTTGTCATATGCATCAAGAGACGTCCATGTACTTGCAAATTCTTTTACTAGTTCGAGAATGTCTTTAGGATTGAGTACTACATGTTCTGGAAGTAGTGCTTGGATATCTGAGACGGTCTTTAGAAATGCTTCATGGTTTTTGAGCAGCACCTTCTTGTTTATAGTGTAACCCTTTGTGAGATGCTCTTTGAGTGTTTTTGTGGCCCAAATGCGGAATTGGGTAGCTGTTTTACTATTTACTCTATACCCTACAGACAGGATCATATCTAAGTTGTAATGCATTATTTCACGTTCAACAGACCTTCTGTTTTCATTTTGAACTATTCGGAATTTCCGAATAGTTGCCTTTTCAGAAAGCTCTTTAGTTTTAAAGATATTTTTGATGTGTTCGTTGATTGTAGGGATATTTACTTCAAAAGCTTCGGCTATCTGTGCTTGTGTCGCCCATACCGTCTCATGTTTAAAATCCCCTCGAAGCTCAAGAGCACCTGACTTTGTTTGGTAAATTACCAACTCTTTTGGGTTTTTTGTGACTTTCTTTTTCACTTAATAAGTATACAGCAAAAAATATTTCAAAATCTTTTCTTTATATATTCACTTCAAATTTCCAGTTCATAGGAATAAGTGTAAGGTTTAGAGGGTATTCAAACTCAGTAGTTTCTTTCCAGTCTCTAAGTTTTTCTTTCATTATTGCAAATAGTGCTTCCGTATCTTCAATTTTTGAGGCACTCATTTCAATAAAGACCTCTATAGGAGCGATGGCTACAGCAATTTTTGGGCTGTCTGCGTAGACAAATACATCTTTTATATTCGTAGCCTCGGAAACAATCTTTTGAAGAGCTGTTGATAATTCGATGATTTTTTCATCTGCCACTTTCTTATCATCAAATTTTACCGTTATCATTGGCATATTTGTTAGTCGTTCTTAGGTTTCAATAGTGGGAAGAGTTGGGTCTCTCGGAGGGGTTTGTCTACAAGAAATGCAAAGAGTCTTTCGCCGAAGCCGAAGCCACAGGTCGGTGGCATGCCGTGTTCGAGCATTTCTACAAATTCCCATTCAGGCATCATCGCTTCTTCGTCTCCGCTCTCAATTAGTTTTTGTTGGAGCTCAAAACGGGCTCGTTGGTCGATAGGGTCATTAAGTTCTGAGAATCCGTTCCCTACTTCAGAACCAGCAAGCATTACTTGGAAGCGCTCTGTCACTCTTGGGTCATCAACACAAGATTTTGCAAGCGGTGATACAAGTTTTGGTATTCGAACTAAGAAGGCTGGACCAGAGATGGCTTTACGACAGTACTTCCACAAGGTATCCATAAGTCTTTCTTTGTTAGTTCCTTCGTATTTCACTCCGAGCTCATCTAGCTTCGCTTTCATATCAACATCGGACGCATCGAGCACATTAATCCCCGTTTGCTTTTCTATCTCTTGTACGTAGTCAATTTTCTTCCATGGATCATTCAAGTTAAACGTATGGCCACGAGTAGTGAATTCTGTTTTCTCAAAAACATCTACAGCGATTTTTTTATAGAGTCGTTCTACGAGATCCATTCCCATTTCATAATCAGCAAATGCCCAATAGAACTCCATGTTGGTAAATTCTTGAAGGTGGTCAGGACTTGAGCCTTCATTGCGATAGACTCGGCCTATTTCAAATGTCTTGGCAAAGCCTGCAGCCATTAACCGCTTTTGCCAGAGTTCTCCGACAGAGATGCGCATAAAGACGTCCATATCAAAATCGTTGTGACGAGTCTTGAAAGGGTTGGCTTCTGCTCCACCAGTTGTGACTTCGATAGTTGGAGTTTCTACTTCTAAGAAGCCAAATTCTTTCATAAAGTTTCGGGTGACTTCCCAAAACTGTGATTTTTTATAGAAAAGGTCTTGGAGTTCTGGATCAGTAAGAATATCAAGGTATCGCTTTCGGTAACGTTCATCAGGGTCAGTGATACCGTGCCATTTTTCTGGAAGAGGTAAAAGGCTTTTGGTAAGCATGCGCCATCCAGAGACAAAGAGGGCTTGTTCTCCACGTTTTGTGAGGTATGCGATACCTGTTGCTTCAACAAAGTCTCCGACATCAGTTGTGTCAGTAAAGAGTTTGTAGAGGTCAACATCCCCGCCTGCTCCCGAAGCATCGTAAGGGCGGGCAGGCATTTCGTCAGACTTTAGAAAAAGTTGTGTTTTTCCAGATCCGTCAAAGAGGTCGGCAAAAGCCAAAGCTCCTTGTCCTCTTTGGCTCATAATACGTCCAGCAACTGTAATTACTTCCTTTGACTTAGCAAGAGCTTCAAACTGGGTTTTGAATTGGAAGAGTGTGTGAGTACGCTCACTTTTGGCGGGGTAGGTATCAAAGCCCTTCTCCTCGAGAATAGCCTTCTTCTTCAACCGCTCGTCTCTGAGCTCTTCTAGCGATGCCATATATAGGTATATTTTACCCTAAAAAAGTTTACCCCGCTACTTGGCGGGGGTAATAAAAAAAGCCTCCGATTAAGGAGGCATTAACTATGTAGACGATGACTTTACTTACGCGCCTACTTTCTTTTTCTTAGAAAAGCAGGCTGAGATGAAGAAGAATATACTTATATAGGCATACAATCCTACACAGGGATACACAAATGTAGGATCTGCGATGCCTGGTTGATAGCACATAGGTAGATCTTTTTGGGGAGGAACGTAGTTCCAATGTTGAAAGAGCATTTCTCCTACAACATAGATTCCCACAATAAGCACCAGTATTCCAGCTAATCTAGAGCCGAGGTTTTCTGTCCATTGGTATCTTAATTGCATATTTAATTTAATTGGTTTACCAAAATCTCCTTTAGAAACTCTGGAAAACCAATTAAAAACCTTCAAAGAACTATGCCCATATAATAGCATATTTACACCTATTTGTCAATTACCGGAAGACCTTGCCTTCCGAGATAATCAAGGACTGTCCTTGATTAAACTATGTCTGAGTAAGTCCTTTAGTGCTATGCTATATATCTATGAAGAAACATATCTGGAAGATATTCCTCGCTGTATATTTTGCCGTTCTGTTGGTGCATGTTTTTGAAACAGGGATTTCATGGGGGCTAGTACCCTTTTTGGTGCTGGGTTTTATTGTGGCTATCATTTCGCATCGTACTAGCCATGTCATCAGTCTCCTCTTTCTTGTAGCACACATGACTATTGAAGCTATTGAGTATGCATCAGCTGGTTCTACTTTTACTACAACAATCTTGGTCTGGATCGGTGTACACGTAGCGATGGATGGAGTATTTCTCTGGGGTGAAGTGAAGCGTCATTTCCCTGCTGTTGCGTATCAAATGTGGTCTACTATCACGCTCGGTGTCGTATGTATTTATTTCTTTGTGCCAAAAGTAGCTGGAGCTCTGACAGAGAGCCACTCATCAATCCTTGAATTCATTGTTCTTGGAGGGGTCATGGGATGTGTGCTTTCACATCTACTTCCAAGTAGGAATCACAATCATCAGCATTAATTTATATCCCCTGCTTTTTTAATTCTTCAACAATAGCTCGTGTTTCTTTTGAGAGTTTTTCTGGAAGTTTTATGTTGAGTTGTACTACGAAGTTACCACGCTTTGAGCGTCCATTCGGCACACCTTTTTCTTTGAGTACAACAGTACTACCAATATGTGCTCCGGCTGGAACAGAGACAGTTGCTGGTCCGTCGAGTGTCTCTATTTGATATTCAGTACCCAGGAGTGCATCGGTGAGTTTGATATCAAGTGAACTGTAAAGATCAAAGCCTTGGCGTTTGATAGTTTTGTGTGAAGTCACACTTATATGTACATATAAGTCTCCAGAAGGTCCGCCTTGAATAGCTTCACCCATACTGGTCAGTCTGAGCGTTTCGCCACTTTGAATACCCGCAGGTACAGAGAGTTTGATAGTGCGCGTATCGTTTACCACACCAGTACCTCGACAAGTTTTGCATGGATCTTTAGGGATTTTCCCCGAGCCATGACATTTGTCACACATAACATTGGTAGCAATTTGTCCGATGATAGTGCGCTGTACAGAACGAATCGTTCCATCGCCTTTACACTTATCACAAGTCTCTAGTTTTGTTCCTGGAGTCGCACCATCACCTTTACAAGTGTTACAAGTAGAAGGTTTGGTGACTTTCAATTCTTTTTCTACACCAAACACTGATTCTTTGAAATCAATAGTGAGAGAAGTTTGTAAATCATTGCCACGAGGCTTTTGCGCTCGTCGTCCACCGCCAAACATACCGCCGAACATATCACCTATATCAAATTCAAATCCACCTTGCCCTTGTCCGAAACCACTAAAGTCAAAGCCGTCAAATCCACCTTGTCCGCCGCTGTTAAATCCTCCTGCACCCATTTGTGGTCCATCAGCGCCGAACTGATCATATGAAGCGCGCTTCTGGTCATCAGAGAGTGTTTGATAGGCCTCATTCACTTCTTTGAACTTGGCTTCATCACCACCAGATTTATCAGGATGGTATTTATGTGCCATTTTGTGGAAGGCTTTTTTGATCTCATCTTTTGATGCAGATTTTTCTATTCCCAATGTTTTGTAGTAATCCTTTGCCATAATAATAGGCGCATTTTACCACGAATGACCCAAAAGAAAATGCCCTCAGTGAGGGCAATCTTTGAACCAATACTATCGGTGTCGGAGGCTTACGGTCTTGCCGTCAGCCTTTCGCTTTTTCTTGGCAGCGATCTTTCGTTTCTTATTCATGCCGATATAATAGCACATATTTAAAATAAAAAAAGCCTCTATTTTCATAGAAGCTCAGTTCAAAAAAGTTATTTTTTATTTTCCGGTTATCTCAGAATACCCATCCATTTCTCCCTGAGAGTTTAGTGTGACTTTTATGGGACCAATCTCCAGAGCTTCCATTAATAAGTTATATTGAGCATTTGATACCCGGAAAGTGATTCTTGTCGTTTCCCAGAGTAATGTGATGTTTTTTTGAGGGTAAAGATTTTCACTTCTCTTAGAATCAACTACAATCGGGTGGTTATTCGGCTCGACAACTTCAGTAAGTACTGTACCTTTTTTGAACGTCATTATTGAGTTACCTAGTGTTTTATTCTTTTGGGCGTTACTTACTGAGGTCAAACCAATCAGTAAAAATAGAAAAAATATTTTTTTCATCTGTTAGATATTTAGTTGTTTAGGAACTTGTTTACAATGTTAATAATAACATACTTTTATATTAAAGTCAACAGTAAACAAAAAAGGGCTCCGGAAATATTCCGAAACCCCTTTACTTACTAACCCATTAAATTCTGACTATAGGATAGCATGTGCTTTGTTTTCTGTCAAGCCTCACCACCATAGTTGGTGGGGAGGCCAGGTATTACTCAGGCTTTTCTTCTGTCGTCTCTTCAGCCTTAGCATCTTTAACTTCTCCTTCTTTAGGCTCTTGTGCTGAGCTTGCCGAAGCATTAGAAACTGCCTCCCCTATCTTTTGCATTTCTGTAGAGAGTTCGTGGATTGCTGTTTCAATGGCAGATTTATCACTTCCCTCTTTCGCAGTTTTTAGGGACTTAATTTTGTCTTCAACTCCGTTCTTGATGTCTTCTGTCACATATGTTGCATGTTCAGTGAGTGCTTTCTCGGCAGTGAAGATAGTGAGGTCAGCAGTATTTTTGGTATCTACCAATTCTTTCTTTTTATTATCTTCATCTGCATGGAGCTCAGCATCCTTTTTCATTTTCTCAATATCGTCAGCAGAGAGACCGGAAGACGCTTCGATGCGGATAGATTGCTCTTTGCCGGTTGCTTTGTCTTTTGCTTTGACTGCCAGGATACCGTTGGCGTCGACATCAAATGAGACTTCCACTTGTGGTATACCGCGAGGTGCCGGTGCAATGCCTTCGAGCACAAACCGTCCGATAGACTTGTTGTCTCCTGCCATTGGTCGTTCGCCTTGCACGATATGAATCTCTACCGATGTTTGGTTATCAGCAGCAGTTGAGAATACTTGGGATTTACTACTTGGAATAGTAGTATTGCGCTCTACGAGTTTTGTCGCTACCCCTCCCATCGTTTCGATACCGAGAGAAAGCGGGATTACATCGAGCAAGAGCACGTCACGTACATCTCCTTGAAGCACTCCTCCTTGCACTGCGGCTCCGAGAGCTACTACCTCGTCTGGGTTGATAGAACGATTGGGCTCTTTGCCAAAGTACTTTTGTACTTCTTCGATAATCTTTGGCATGCGAGTTTGTCCTCCCACCATAATGATTTCGTTGATCTCTTCTTTTTTAAATGGAGAAGCTTCGATAGCACGCTTGGTGATAGCGAGAGATTGTGCGATGAATTCGTCTGCCAACTCTTCAAGCTTTGCTCGAGAGAGCTTTAGTAGCAAGTGTTGAGGCCCAGCATCAGTAGACGTAATGAATGGAATATTGATTTCAGTTTCTGGAGTAGTAGAGAGTTCGATCTTTGCTTTTTCAGCTGCTTCGTCTAGTCGCTGAAGAGCAAGTGGGTCTTTTGACACATCTACACCCGACTGCTTTTTGAATTCGTCGGCAATCCAGTTGATAATCTTGAGGTCGATATCGCGTCCTCCCATGAGTGAGTCTCCATCGGTCGACTTCACTTCGATCACATCTTCTGTTACTTCAAGCACTGACACATCGAATGTTCCACCTCCGAAGTCATAGACTACGATCTTTTCATTTTTCTTTGTATTAAATCCGTATGCTAGAGCTGCAGCTGTTGGCTCATTGATGATACGCTTCACATCAAGCCCTGCGATTGCTCCCGCATCTTTTGTTGCTTTTCGTTGCGCATCGTTGAAGTACGCAGGGACAGTGATGATGGCTTCAGTTATTTTTTCACCAAGCTTGGCTTCGACATCAGACTTAATCTTTTGCAAAATCATGGCTGAGATTTCTTCAGGGCGCTGTTTCTTGTCAGCAAGAGAAATAAGTACTCCGCCATTCTCATCTTGAGTAACAGCAAACGGTGAAGTCTTGATGACTTTTTCCATGCCGTGATCGTCCATCTTGTGTCCCATAAATCGCTTCACGCCGTAGACTGTATTTTGTGGATTGGTCACTGCTTGTCGTTTCGCTAGAAGCCCAACGAGCCGGTCGCCATTTTTGCCCACTGCCACAATAGATGGAGTAGTTCGTGCGCCTTCGATATTTTCAATAATTTTTGGCTGTCCACCTTCGATGATGGCAACAGCTGAGTTTGTAGTTCCAAGGTCAATTCCAATGATTTTTCCCATAGTAGTTAGTTGAAAGTTATAAAGTTTATAAAGTTAAAAGATATCAAAATAATTCAAACAGCAAGTATTCAAACAGTCTTTTAGCGGTCGCGAAATACTTGTATGTCTATACTATACCTGATACGATATTTGTATGTCAATCAAGAAGGGTTTTTCTAAGAAAATACTGAAGCTTTTGGCTGAAAAACCGGCTATTTCAGTGCCTCTATTGGTGGAGCAAGTAGATACCGAAAGAGCAGAAAAAAGCTCTAAAATGGCCATTTCTCGCTCTTTAAAGGGTCTCCAGGCTACTGGACTCATCGAGCATTCATTTTCAGGGCAGAATCAGTACGCTCGTCTTACTAAAGAAGGTAAAAAGAAGGTTCATAGCCTCGCTTTGGAGCAAGATACGACCCATATTACCCCGGCATGGGATGGTAAGTGGCGTATTGTGATCCTTGATCTTCCAGAATCCCGAAAAGATGAACGAGAGTCTCTCCGGTACCTCCTCAAGAAGGCTGGATTTATGTGTTTGAAAAATAGTGTCTGGGTCTCCCCATTTCCCTACGAATATCTTTTCACTAATATCAAAAAAGATTTTGGACTCACTACTGAGCTCATGGTTTTCGTAACTGACAAAATAGACCCAGAAACCGAACAATCTTTCTTTGAATTAGTGAAATAAAAAGGCCCACTAGAATTTGATTCTTAGTAGGGCCTTTATTTTATTTATCTTCTGGATATTTAATCCCGTTACCAATCAATGTTTTAATATTTTTTAAAAACATTGATAAACTGACCTCCCATTCATTTGATTTATATAGCTTGGGTTCATCAAGAGCTTCAAAATCCGGACCGTGTTCTTTGTAGTATTCAATTTCGCAAATACTTTCTTTTTGCTTCATTGTAAAAGATACAACAGGATTTGATACTCCTCCTAAGTGAAATGAAGCAAAAATTATATCTAGCTGATTAAGGTTTTCAACTAAAGACAGTTCCTCTAAATCAGGAAGAATGTTTGTTCCTTCAAAGTCTTCCTCAAAAGAGTGTATCTGAAGTTCGTAATAATCAACATCTACGTCTTTTTCAATAATTTTTTGTTGAGCAAATTTTAAAATATTAAGAACTTTTTTATACTCAAATTCAGAGTATTTAATTATATTTTCCATAATTTATATTTTTTGTAATTATACACTGTAAATTATAGAAGTCAATAGCTATTTGCTTCCTCCATTGTAAACAGAAACCCTGGCTGGACGGAGGACGGAGTCACCTAGGAGGAAGCCCTTTTGGTGGACTTTTGCCAAGGTGTGATCAAGTTTTTTATCTTCTGTAGTCTCCTCTCCTACTGCTTCGTGTCTGGTAGGATCAAATATTTCTCCTACTTCCCCGAAGAGCTTCAGGTTGTGTGATTCAAGAGTATTCATGAGTTGGCTATAGATGTACTCCACACCTGTTCTCCAGGCAGGGTCGACTTTCCCCCAGGCTTCTTTGTTGCTCATGGCCATAAGGAAACTGTCCACTGTTGGTAGTAACTCTTCAATAAAATTCTCTTCAATAAGCGTACGCATTCGCTTACGATCTTCGTCAGTCGTTTTCTGCAAGTTTGCATAATCAGCGCGAGCACGTTGCCAACCATCTAAGTATTCTTGTTTTTCTTTCTGTAAATCTTTAATTTGCTCTTGGAGTTTCTTTGTTTTGTTGCCAGCAGAAATAGCATCTCCATCCTCTGCGGAGTCTTCAAAAATTAAATCTTCCCCTTCGTTTTCAATAGTAATATCTTCGTCTTTCATCCCATTAGAATTGCTCATAGTATTGTTTTGGTGGTATTTATTAGTTTACGATCTTAGTAAGATCCTTGCCCATATAGATAGATTCTAACGGGACAGGTACGGGCTTAGTATACAGAATTTTGGTAATAAAAAAAGCCCTGAGTAAGGGCTTTTTAGTTGCACTATTTAGACTCTTTTATTCCTAACCACACAAACACTAAAATCAATCCGCCGTGTATAAAAGTGTATACCTTGGCAATAAATGCTGAGGTGTCGTTTTTTATAGGGGCATCTACAAGCTTGTAGAACTCTGGAATTCCAAAAAGAAGGAATAGAAGCAAAGTCAGTATTATGGCAGTAAGTGGATACTGCTTATTTAAAGATAGTTTCATATGTCATTTTTTTCTTAATACTACTTAAGATTAATGCTTTGTCAACAATAAAAACACCCTCCTTCGAGGGTAATTTTATTGCGTATTAACGCTTACTCCACTGTGGAGATTTTCGAGCCTTTTTGAGACCGAACTTCCGTCGTTCTTTCATTCGAGGATCACGCTTCAGGAATCCTGCTTTTTTAAGTGTAGTCTTTTGAGTGTCGTCTTCTTTTACAAGAGTTCGAGAGATACCGTGTCGGATAGCTTCTGCTTGAGAAGAGATACCACCACCGCTTACCTTTACAGTAATAGTGTAGTGCACTTTTCCTTCAGTAATAGTAAATGCATCAGTGATAGTTTTCTGAAGAGCTTGTGTTGGAAAATAGGTTGCAAGATCCTTTTCATTGATCTCGTAACTTTGTTTTGTAGCTGGAGTCATTCGAACACGCGCAGTTGATGTCTTGCGTCGCCCGATAGATTCTATGTATGTTTTCCATATGTATTGCTGTATAAAAATTTTGGTTATTCAGTAACTATCAAGTGCTTCATAAGGTCGTTCTGAAGTTTGTTCTTCGGAAGCATTCCCTTTACTGCTTGAGTGAGGATTTCAGAATAGCCCTTGGTACTGATAACGTGAGCCATGGTTGATTGCTTGAGTCCGCCTGGGTATCCAGAGAAAGAGTTGTAAGTCTTTTCTAGGAGTTTGTTTTGGTTTGGGATAGTAATTTTTGATGCATTTGTAAGACGAACAGTTACTCCAGGGTTTGAGTTTCGTACAAATGATGTAGTATTTTTCCCCATCAAAAGACTAGCCGCTTCTGTGGCTACTCGTCCGAGTGATTTGTTTGTTGCATCTACTGTGTATTCCATATGTTTACAATTAATTATGAGACAAACTCAATTACTGCCATCTTACTTGCGTCACCTTTTCGTTGTACGACTTTGGTGATGCGAGTGTACCCACCTTCTCGTTCTGCAAACTTTGGAGCAACACCTGAGATAAGCTTTTCTACTACTTCAGTGTTGTTATACAAAGAAGAAAGGAGAAGTCGTCGATTTGAAAGAGTCGGATTCTTTGCCTTAGTCACCATTTTCTCAACAGACGGTCGGAGCTCTTTCGCCTTTGCTTCAGTAGTCAAAATACTACCGTGCTCGATAAGAGAAGCGGCAAGACCCTTCAAGAGTGCCCCTCGTTGGTTCTTACTTCGTCCAAATGTTCTGTTTGCGTTATGGTGTCTCATATTACTAGTGTGCTTTACTCTGTGGGATTACATTAGCAGATTAATCCTTTAGTGACAAGTTAAATTGAGCAAGAACTTCCTTGATTTCAGAAATACCCTTGTCCCCAATACCGTCTATCTCAAGGAGGTCTTCTACCTTCTTGCGAGCGATACCTCCAACAGTGCGGATATTTGCTGCAGAGAGAGCATTTAGTGTCCGAGTCGAAAGACCAATAGTGTCGATACGATTCTTGAGTACGTCAGTCACGTCTGCTCCATCTTCGTCGTCAGTAGTTGCACTAGCAGACATTTTTTCAGCCATAACAGGTGTAGCAATACTTGATTGTATTTCTTCAACAATCTTTTGACTGTCTACAGAAATAATAGCAGCGAGTTGTTCGATCATAGTGTGAACTGATTGCTCAAGCGCCTCTCGTGGAGTGATAGAACCATCTGTTTCAATAGTCATACGAAGTCGGTTGAAGTTTGTCTTGTCTCCTACACGCATTTCTTCTACATCGTATGATACACGTCGGATTGGAGAGAAGATGGCATCAAGGAAAATAGAACCGATATCAGCCTTGCCTTTGTGGTGTTGGTCGCGTGGTACAAAACCAAGACCTTTTTCAATAGTAAGTTCAATAGAAAGAGATGTTTTTCCTGTGATTTCACAAATGTATTGGTCGGTGTTGATAATCTCTACTGCGCCGTTTGAAGAAATGTCCTTTGCAGTAATTTCCTTAGGGCCTTTTACTGAAAGAGTCACTTTCTGTGCTTCGTCACCAGTTATGTTGAATCGAATGTTCTTTAGATTCAAAAGGATAGTAATAACATCTTCCTTCACGCCATCAATGGTTGAAAATTCGTGAGTTACCCCGTCAATTTTAACTGCAGTAACAGCAGCACCTCGGAGTGAGGAAAGAATAATACGTCGTAATGAGTTTCCAAGGGTGTATCCGTATCCTGGGACAAGACCGTCTATCTCGTACACACCTTTGAATCCTTCTTCAAGTACTGCTTTTGGTTTTGATGGGAGTATGATTGTTTGCTGGCTCATGGTTTTAAATAATACAATTATTTTGTAATGTTTGCAACTTCGTGTTGTTATTAACGACTATAGTACTCAAGCACAGTTTCAAATTTGAGGAATTGCTCTTCATTTTTTGGCTTCGCGACCACCTCAGCTTGCATTTGCTCCGGAGAGAGTTTGAACCAAGTTGGGTATGAGCGATCCTTCATGTTTTTAGCGTATTCAGTAAAGAGTACAGAGCTTCGGCTTCCCTCTCGCACAGCCACGATGTCCCCGATGTGTACTTGCTGAGATGGGATGGTAGATTTTTTGCCATTAACTGTGAAGTGTCCGTGAGAAGTCATCTGTCGAGCTTGTCTTCGTGTTGGAGCAAATCCAAGGCGGTAGACAACATTGTCGAGACGAGTTTCTAGGAGTTCGTTGAGCTTGTCAGTTACAGGCATACCTTTTGTGTGACCTGCAGTTTTAACATAGTTTTGTAACTGCTTTTCACTAATACCGTATGAAAAACGAACTTTTTGCTTTTCAAGCAACTGGAGTCCGAATCCAGAAGGAGCTTTGGGACGCTTTGCATTTGCTCCACCGCGAACAGTCTTTTGTTCAACTGCAGCAAATTTTTGTGTTTGGCACTTTTCAAACACACCTGCTCCTAAACGACGACACATTTTGTATTTTGCAACTGTTTTCATATTTTATACTCTTCGTGGCTTCTTAGGCTTAGGACCATTGTGTGGTACAGGTGTTCGGTCCTTGATTGATAAAAGTTCAATACCAGGGGCAACGAATGCTCGAATTAGGGGCTCTCGTCCTGATCCGACCCCAGTTACTACAGCGTGTGCTTCTTTGATACCAGCTGTAACAGCCTTTTCAGCTAGGATTTCTCCTACTTTTGAGGCAGCAAATGGAGTACCCTTTTTTGCTCCTTTAAATCCGAGAGATCCTGATGAAGACCAAAAGAGGACATTCCCTTTAAGGTCAGTTACTACTGCTTTTGTATTGTTAAATGTTGACTCAATAGAAAGCATGCAAGTAACAATCTTTTTCTTTGGTGCGCGCGCAGTAGCACGAGAGCGCTTGTCAGCGTCGACCAATTGACCTTCTTGAGTTGCAATTCGTTTCTTTCCCATATGTTATGTTTTACTTTCCTTACGTCGGCCTGATGCCATGGTGTTACGAACATTTCCTCGAACAGTTCGAGAGTTTGTTTTTGTTCGTTGACCTTTTACTGGTAATCGCTTCATGTGACGAACGCCACGGTATGCTTTGATATCCTTTAGGCGCTTGATATTTCCAGCAACTTCACGCTTCAAGTTTCCTTCGATAGTCATTTCTTCGATGATTTTTCGAATAGCACCTTCTTGTTCAAGAGTTAGGTCTTTTGACTTTGTGTCTGGAGAAACCTTTACCTGCTTTAATACCTTGTTTGCTGTTGCACTTCCAACACCATAGAGGCTAGTAAGACCAATATCGAGTCGCTTTTCATTTGGGATAGTAATACCTAGTATACGCATAAGAATTATTGTTTTTGTTTGTGCTTTGGATTGTCACATATGACAAACAAGTGTCGATTGCGTTTTACAATCTTACAATTTGCACACATCTTTTTAACAGTTGATTTTATCTTCATAAAAATAGAAAAGTGGCTCGATTTGTAGAGCCGGGCTATTATATACTATTTATATTCTTCTGACAATACGCCCTTTTCCACCATAGGGATCTTGTAGGACTTCGACAGTATCCCCGACAAGCACTTTGATGCGATTTAATCTCATTTTTCCAGCTAAATAGGCCACTTGGACGACTCCGCCTTCAAGCTCCACTCGGAACATTGTATTTGGAAGGGCTTCTTGAATAATACCTCGTACAACGAGTTGCTGATCTATCATGAGTTACAAAAGACATAATACTATACCCTGATTTAAAGGTCAACAGTATTATTCTATATTAACCTTGATATGCTTGTCTTGTTTAGGAAAAAAGGGACTCCAAAATGGAAAAAGGCGAAATCGTGCTCCTGCTATCTCCGGAAAAGTACCCATAATACTATCAAACGATCGTCTCTTTGACCCAAGAAGGGATTCTTGGACTGTTGAGATAGGGGCTTTGGTAATAATAGTCCCAGATCCAGATATTCGTATAGATATAACCTCAGGGAGCGTTTGGGGATTTGCTGGGATAGCACTCTCTGGTGTTACTGTCAGTGAAGCAAGTCCAGGTATAGAAACAGTCTTGTATTCTTTGTCGCTCAAGACTTCTTTAGCTATTGCTGACTCAAATAGTTTTCGGGGAATAAGATATGAGACCATGGTTCCTTTTATCTGAGCAGCAAATTTGATACCTTCACCTTCAAGTTTAAGACTATCAGTATCTATAGAGACAAATTGTAAATCAGGGTATGTAATAAGATGTTCCGGGATCTGGGCTCTTGTTTCTCGCTTTAGTCTCTCGGTGAGTTGGGTTTTTAAAGATTCCATAAGTGCTGGTCGCTCTGCATCGGAAACAGTATGTCGCATCCCCGCTTCACCCCCTGAAAGAGCTCCGGCGCTTCGCGCGTATAGCTGAGTTTTTTTCGTACCACTGAAGCTTGTTACAGTAAATGAGAGCCCTTCACTGTTTGACCCAGAACCTGTTTCTACTGCTATGACAGACACAGCAGAAGTTGTTCCTGGGATCTTTTTCTTTTTCGCATCAATCGTATAACCAGGAATATTTATCGTTTGCTGGGTTGTGTACTTTTTACCGTTTGACCCTGTGAGAGAGGTCCCTGTTTTTATCGTTTGGGCTGTTTTGCTGTATTCATTAAAGAAAACAGCTGTTCCCTTGGCTTTACCTGTCACCTGTGTTAGTTCTGAACCAAAAATCTCACGTTTTATATCCGTAGTAACAGTCATTGTCTGAAAAGAGAGTCGCTCTGAATCACTTTGTATTTCATGAGGGAGTTCTATGACAGTTTTCTCTAGTGAAAACGGGATAGAACGCTCTTTTATAAATATAGTTGCCCTGTTGAGATTTAAACCTGCGATATAGAGAGCTACAAGAGCGGCAAGAATAATACCAAAAAAAAGTAGGTGCTTCCTTTTTTTGTGAACTAGCTCCGTAGGAACAAATGTATGCGGAGGTGTTGGGGGTTGCTCCTCTGTCTGACCTTTTCTAATAACATCGTAGAGCTTCATCTACAGATTGTACTACAACATTCTTGAAGCAAACAATGATGCGATGGTAATCGTGACGTCAACAGCTCCTGTATCAAGGGATGTAATGTGTGGAGAAAGAGATTCTGAGGTAATAGCAGAGGAAGTGTAGTTAGGATTTCCTGCTACGTGTTGTAAAAAAAGATCTTGTTTTAAAATATCTTCAAAGAAACTATCAAAACGAGAATCAGAGACAATGTAGGAAGTTTCAGGAAGCTTGATGCTATTTTGACCAGCATTTAGTATTTCTTGAAATGCTCTCCCCCACACCGATCCAAAGTTATCCAGGTTTTTCTGGACATTACTAGTCATAGGGGCACTTAATTTTCCTAGTTTGAAAGATTCTATAAGTGCATGGGCTTCTGAAAGAGCCGTGTCTCCCTTTTTTGCTAGGGTTCGGTATAGTTGGAATAGTCCAACAGGAAATGAGTACTGATATGAAAAAAGCTCATTTTTAACACAGGCAATATCTGTGATCTCTTCCCCGACATCTATAATGAGAAGTTCGTTTGGGCAATCTAGAAAATCTCTAGCAACAACAAAGGTTGCATAAGGGCTGGTTGTAAACCGCACCACAGCTTTTGCGTAGTTCTTTTGAAATACCGCTTTAAACTTTTCGATAATGATTTTAGGGGCTACTGTCACCACCAAGAACAATTCTAAGCTCTCAGCTTTTTTGCCAAAAGGATCAGCTGTGTTGTAGCCGTTAAGTTTTATTTGTGAGATTTGTCGCTCTATAATAATCCCATCTTTACCCATAGAACCAAATCGCTCCATATCGTGTTCGATGATGTATGTTATCTCTTTTTCAATAAGAGAATCAATGAGTTTTTGGGAGCAAACAAAGGGTGTTGTTTTATTGTAAATGATGCTTCGGGTTTGTGAAATAAACCAAGGTGAAGCCAGAAGTACTTGAACATGCTCCGCTATATGGTTGTCAGCTTTTTTAAGTAAAGCAACAGTCTTCTCTAACTGCTCTATTGTCCCATCAACAAAACGTTCAATGGTTAAATCTTCTTTTGGTTTTGACATCAAACGAGAGCTAGCCAGTATTGATACTTTTGTTGTCGCGTCTTGTCCTTTTGGGACAAGTACATGTGCGCCAGCAACAGAGCTTGAACTAATATCAAACACTGCTGTTGGTATCATCTTTACTAGAGCCTTGGCCATTGTGTTTATAGTATAGCACTACGCTCGGAGACAGTACCATCACTTTCTTTCTGCGGATGCCTACGCAGAGTCCTCGGGGCAAAAATAATACAAAGTTCCCTCGCTCTATAAAAAATAAACCTTATTTTATTGCAGTATTGCTTTGATTCTACGTACTCCAGCAGAAGACGCTTCTTCTTTTTGGATTTTGAATGTGCCGAGAGTGCCAATGCTCTCTACGTGTGGACCACCGCAAAATTCTTTGGATACTACTTCCCCGTTTTTGTCTTCAATGAAATATACAGAAACAGTATCAGGATATTTCACTCCAAATTCCATTTCAGCACCAAGCTTTTCAGCATCAGCTCGTGGCATGTCACGCTTAACCACTTGTAGATCTTGACCAATCCATTCATTGACCTTGTTTTCAACAGCTACTTTTTCTTCATCTGTAAGCTTGCGATCAAAATTAAAATCTATTCGAAGTCTTTCTTCTGTAATATTGGAACCTTTCTGGTGAATATCAGGACTAACAATTTCTTGGAGTGCTTTCAAAAGCAAGTGGTGTGTTGTATGAAGCTTGGTAGTCTGCTCATTTGTATTTGCCAGTCCTCCTTTGAACTTTTGTTCTGAACCTGAACGAGAAGTTTCTTGATGTTCTTTAAACATTCTAGAAAAGCCCTCTTTAACGGTATCTGGTATTGGAGGATGATCTAGTTTCTTCCTTCTTGAGTTTATTTCCTCAAGTGCAATTTCAAATGGATAACCATCCGTTTGGTAGAGGTCAAAGAAGAACTTAACGTCTAATCCGAATTCTCCACCCTGTGCAGTTAGGTTAGAAAATAATGTATCTATTTTTTTCAATCCTTGTTCGAGTGTCTTTTGGAATTTATCTAACTCATTTTTGAAAATGTCATGTTGCACCCCAAGACCGCTTTCGAGTTCAGGATACTGTTCTTTGTATTGGTCAGCAAAGAATCCTCGAGCTGTTACCAAGATACCTTGTGTAAGACCAAGCACATCGGCTTGTACAACTGCGCGACGAATAAGGCGTCGGAGAATATATCCTTGGTCTTTGTTGCTTGGAACGACGCCGTCAGCGATAAGAAATGTAGCGGTACGAACATGGTCAGCAACAATACGCGCAGCTCGGAGATCATATGGCTTCCTAGTGTTGGTATAGATGAAGTCCATGACAGTTTTGAACATGTCAGCTTCATAGACGTTGTTCTTTCCTTGCACAATCATGCTGATACGTTCAAGCCCTGATCCTGTATCGACATTCTTTTGTTTTAATTTTCCTATGACTTCCCCGTCTTTTTTCTCATACTCCATGAATACATCATTCCAAATCTCAACTACATCTCCCTTATCATCAGCTGTTACATACTCTTCATGAGTCATATCTCCGAGACCTGCTTCAGTCACATCGTAAAACATTTCAGTATCAGGACCACACGGACCGTTGTCTCCAGGGCTCCACCAGTTATTTGCTTTTGGTAAAAAGTAAATACGGTTCTCTGGAATAAATTGTTTCCAAATCTCTACAGCTTCCATATCCCTTGGAGCATCTTCATCTCCTTCAAAGACTGTTATATAGAGACGTGATGGATCAAGTCCTAACCCCTCTTCTTTTGAAGTCAGGAATTCAAAACTCCAAGCAATAGCATCTTCTTTAAAATACGCACCAAGAGACCAGTTGCCGAGCATTTCAAAAAAGGTAAGGTGTCGCGCATCGCCAATATCATCTATATCTCCAGTACGGACGCATTTCTGACAACTCGCTAACTTGTCTCCTTGTGGATGAGGTTCTCCCATCAGATATGGCACCAGCGGTTGCATACCGGCCGTATTAAAAAGCACAGAAGGGTCGTTCTTAGGCACCAAAGAAGCACTTGGGAGCACAGCGTGCCCACGCTTAGCAAAAAAGTCTAAAAACCGCTTACGGACTTCTACAGATTTCATGTTAGTACTTTATCACAAAAGACCTTAAAGGGAATGGCTGGTTGTGTCGTCCTGACGAGAGAATTTACGAATTTGTTTTTCGATAAACCACAAGAAGATAAAGGTAACGAGTGTAAGAGCTGTGACTGTGACAGCAATAGAATAAAGACCAAAGCCACAGGCCATACCGACTCCGGCTGCTACCCACATACCGCTAGCGGTCGTGACACCAATAACTTGGTTATCTTTATGGAACATTGCCCCTACACCAAGGAATCCAGCAGCAGCAACTATTTGAGCAGCGATACGAAGTGGGTCAAAGTTGTATGAAAGAGAACCAGAAGCTACTGCTTGAGAAATAATAACAAAAAGCGCTGATCCCATAGATATGAGGGCATATGTCCGCATACCTGCCGGCTTTCCTGCTATAAACCGTTCTACCCCCATACAAATACCAAGCCCCATCGCTATGATCAAAGAAATAAAGATATCGTTACTAAAAAATTGTTGCATATGACTATAAGTATACTGTAAGTATCAATGAAAAGAAAAAAGCCCTTTTTAAAGGGGCTTTAATGAAATAATTCTTTAAGGTTTAATTGAGAAGCGGGCTGATTCTATGTAACCAGGAACATTTATCGCATCAAATATCAGGTAACAGTCATTGCTAGTGGTGACTCCCAAAATATCAGTTGCCACCTTCCATTTAAAGGAGCATTGCGAAGGAGAAATGTTACCTAATACACGGTAATGAGCTAGGTTGTTACTGTAATCAATCCATTTGAACGTTACCCGGTATTCGGTTGCATTCTTGATCTTACCAATCCAGGTTGTCTCGTAAACCTGATTCTGATGAAGGGTATCTTCAGAACGTGGGCCAGTGATAACCAACTGTTTGGTCGTGTCATAGTGACAAGGCAGTGTTGTTGGAGGAAAACAGTTTTCCTTTTGACAGGCACTGAGTATAATGATTAAAAAAGAACTGAGAATTAAGAAATTCTTCATTATTTATAATTTAAATTTGAAAATTAAGATTCTTATATCATTATATCACAAATAATTTATAAGTCAATATTTAAGAAGTAAAGTCAATAACTCCCCCTCCAACAAGTCTTTCTCCTTGATATAGAACAAGCGATTGCCCTTCAGCGATGACGCCTTGGTAGGTAAGTTCGATAGTGTGTTCATCTAGTATTTTTGCAGGAATAAATTCTCCATGATATCTGATTTGGGCCGTTATATCCCCTGTCGGTTTCTCAATCCAGGAAGTATCTCGAAGTGTGACTGTTTGCGTTTCTTTTTCCGCAACACTACTTTTTGAATCATGTGATACTACCAAAGTATTGTCGTCTATTCTTTTCTCAACAATATAGTAGGGCTTTTGATCTGTAGACTGTGTATGTAGACGAAAACCATGTCGCTCACCGAGAGTATAAAACCAAATACCGTCATGTTCTCCTATAGTATTTCCACCAATGTCTACAACAGGACCCTTTTTCTGTTCTATATAATGAGAAAGAAATTCGCGCATATCTACATCTCCTAAGAAACAAATCCCTTGGCTATCCTTTTTTTCACTTGTAAAAAGTTTTGCTTTTTCAGCAATTGCTCGTACTTCTGATTTTTGTAAATGTCCTATCGGAAACATGATATGCGAGAGCTCATCTCGTGAAAGCATCCAAAGGAAATAAGATTGATCCTTGCCTTTATCAAGGCCAGAAAGTAGAGAGTGGTGATTAGAGGTTGAGTTAGTCTCACCTTCTACTTTCTCCATTCTACTCTCTATTCTCGCATAGTGTCCTGTAGCAATGTATTCCCCACCCTGAGATCTTACATAATCCCACATAACACCAAATTTGATCACTCGGTTACAAAGCACATCAGGGTTTGGTGTTCGTCCGGCTCTATATTCGGCAATCATATAATCAGCCACACCTTTTTTATAGTCTTCTTCAGCATCTAGAAAGTGAAATGGTATGTCGAGTGCAGCACAAACACGCATAGCATCACGCTTTTCATCTACCCAAGTACATGGCAACCATTCTGGTGACCAAGTCTTCACAAAAACGCCATGAACTTCGTGGCCTTGTTGTTTAAGAAGGTAGGCAACAACAGACGAGTCTACCCCGCCTGATACCCCCACGAATATTTTGTGCTTTTTCTGCGCCATAAAGCCTCATAGTAGCATACCATTGACAGTGAGCTATGAGAGAGTAAAGTGTAGAAAAATATCTATATTATGAATAAAGCCTTGATCTTTGACTCAGAAAAGTTTGACGAAACGAGCCTTCTTCAAAAAGTTAAGCACATAACACAAAACCCTCTTTTAGAACTAGATCATGCAAAAGATTTAGAATTATTTAGTCAGATAATTATTTATAATGGGAATTATCAAATGATTATTATAAATTTTCAAATGGTAGGGTTCATAGATTTAAAGGGTGAACAACTTGAAAAATTTGTTTCTGACATTAAACGTTCGCAAAAAGATATCAAATACTTCATTGGGGTAACCAGTTGGGATAATCAAGTTTCGACCTTGCGTCGCTTGGGGTTAGCAATAACTCATAAAGATTACAACGGTATTCAAACTGATGTGCAATGGAAAGCTAACAAAGTTTTAACTAAGGAAGAAATTGGCGATGTCGTTTGTAAGTATTATAAGATTTCTTTTGAGAAGATGTTATCTGTAAATCGTAAAAGAGAGGTAGTAAAAGCACGACAAATATCTATGTATCTTTGTAAGCTTTTTACTACTGACTCTTTGAAAGCTATTGGTGATTTCTTCGGTGGAAGGCATCACACGAGCGTTATGCACAGCTGTCAGACCGTTAAAGACCTGATGGACACAGAGAAACTTTATAAAGGAGAAGTGCTAATTTTACAAGAGTCTGTCGAACAATTAAAACGTTAAAAAACCACAGCTATTGCTGTGGTTTTTATTTCAAATTCATCAACTTTTTAAACACTTCATAAGTCGCATAGGCGTCCGCAAAGGCACTATGCGCCTTTTTATTTTCGATACCGTATTTTTCTGTTAGTGTTCGGAGCGAGAGCTTTCCTGGGTCGTCGTTGGTATGGAGTATGCCAAATGCCAGAGAAATGGTATCGAGCTTATGGAAATGCATTTTGTTTTCTGTAGCAGTTTTCTTGAAAGCATTTTCTACAAAACCATAATCAAAAGTAATGTTGTGAGCGGTAAATATCGCTCCTTCAGTTTTTTTAGCAAACTCTTTCATGGCATCTTCAAGGGACACAGCAAATAACCAGTCGGCTTCATTGTAACCATTGATGCGCAGTGCTTGAGCATCAGCATTTCCTATGTTTTTGGGTTGGATCTTGAGATTGAGCTCATCTGTCACAACGAGTTCCCCATCTTTCATTTTGGCGACTACTACACCGAGCTCAATAATCTCGTGAGCTTGGTTGTCGAGGCCCGTAGTTTCTATATCTACAAAAGCGAGTGATTGGTTCAGCATATTATTTGAGGTATTTTTTAATATTAGCTAGGTGTTCAGTATATGTTTTAGCATAGTGGATAGCACCTTCCGCATCATGCAAGTAGAAAAAGTAAGAAGAAGGTTCTGGTGTTATGGCAGCTTCAATAGCAGCAAGACCTGGGTTATTGATAGGTGTTGGTGGAAGCCCTTTATGGAGATACGTGTTGTATAAAGACTTTGTTGCTAGGTCTGTCTTGGTGAGCTCTTTACTCTCTTTTCCCAAAAGATAAATAAACGGTGCATCTACTTGTAGTGGGATACCAGCATCAATACGATTCCATAAGATTCCAGATACTAAGCCTCTATCATTTTCTCCCCGTGCCTCTTTCTCAATAATAGAAGCCATGATAACAATGTCGGAGAGCGATCGTTTTGAGAGACTGATTTGTGGTTGTAACTTTTCTATTTTTTTATCGAAGTTTTTCCGTAGAGCTGTGACTATAACGTCTGGCGTAGTGGATGGGAAAAATCCATAAGTATCTGGGAAAAGATAACCTTCTTGATTTTTTGATAAGGAAACGAATAATGCTGTGTCAAAACTATCAAATGTATCAGTCAGACGAGTTGCCATTTCTTTATTTGAAAATCCTTCTGGAAAGGTCACCTTGCGTTTTGCAACTCCAAAATCCCTGCCAGTAATACGTAAGGCTATCTCAATAGAAGAAACTGGCTTTTCAAAGTAGTACTCTCCTTCACTGATATGGTTTTCGTCCCCAAAGGTGATAACAAACATTTCAAACACTCGTCGGTTTTTGATAACACCATCGTCTAACAATTCTTTTGATATTGAAAATAGTGTTTGTCCACTATTAACTGTTATTTGGTATGGCACAGGAAAGGTTGCAGGAGGTAGTAATACTTTTTGTATACCAACAATAAATAAATAGACTGCTCCTATAAGCAACAATAAGAGTCCTAAGTGATGTATGGATTTGAATGGTCTCATGGGTATTAGATAGGCAGGTTACTTGGTGGTTCAGATTTCTTGGACTCAATACGAGTAAATGTAGGAGTCTCAGAAACACGACCCGGGAGGTGGAAGATAGTCGCGAGTTCTTCTGTTGAAAGAATATATGGCTTGCCACCACTTTTGTTTGGATGAGTAAAATACTTTTTTAATTTATCAAAACTAAAAGTTAGAAAATTTGGAGAATTAGTTAAAAATGAATTAGATAAATGTGTAATGATTTGTTCAAATTGTCATAGAGAAGTACATGCAGGAGTAACCGAAATAAAAAAGTCCACATAGAGCGGACTTTTTTGTGATCCGGATTGGATTCAAACCAATGACCTACAGCTTAGAAGGCTGCCGCTCTATTCAGCTGAGCTACCGGACCGGTGACTCAAAATTACTTTGAGTTCTTTTTAGCCGCTTTTTCAGCTTTCGCTTCAGACCTAGCTTTTTCAGCTTCGGCACGAGCAGCTTTTTCTACATCGCGGACATTCTTTTTCCATTCTGACTTTGGAGCAAATTTCCAACCTTGAGATTTAACTCGAAGGTCAGCAGTTTCGTTATCAACTCGGTCAAAAACTTCATCT
>OFRM01000118.1_pt1 | contig 34716 bp, 47 predicted proteins | sample 1543101 | NCBI WGS metagenome assembly OFRM01 (sample SAMN07774223, study PRJEB24372) | wastewater metagenome | isolation source: Exp Tend VB 0WW | collected 2016-02
AGGGGATGCCCGGCGCGGCAGAGGCGCTTGCCGCCGTCGAGGTGGAGCAGGTAGCTCTGATCGGAGCGGCGAAGGCCCGCGTATAAATTTGCCTACTTGACGCTCATGAAAACGTAAGACATACTCCTGAGTACGGAGGGTAAGATGTCGGCCGACCTACAGAACGCCCTCGCAGGATTTCTCGTCGCGGCGCTGCCTATGGCGCTGGCGCTGCTCCGCGCATGGCTCTCGGAGCGGAGGGCCTCCGACGAAAAAACGAAGGCCGAGGCGGTGAAGGCCGAGTCTGCGGCGCTTGCCGAGCTGAAGCAGGCGGCTCTCGAGGCGGTAATGAAGGGTATTCAGAAGATGAAAAACTCAATGCCGCCAGAGCAGAAGAAAGAAACCAACAACACCATCCAGGCCCTCACGCTCGAAGCGGGTGTTGAGGATTTGGTCAGCAAGACCCTTGACAGGATCAAGAAGGAGATTAAGTGAAGGGGATTCTGCTGTGCGCCGCCCTGTTGCTTGCCACCGGCTGCGGTCTGCACATTGTGAAGTACGATCCCAGTACGGCGGCGGTCCTTTCGGAGAAGATTGCTGAGGACTTCGCGGTCTACAACGACAACGTGCCGACTGCGACGGCCGATGTTACGGAGCTGGGACAACATCTCCGTAAGAATCTCCCGGCACTCGCAGAGCTTCTGAGGACCAAGTGACGCCGGAACTGAAGGCGAAGGTTGCGGGAGCAGTGACCGCGGCGATGCTCAGCAGCGCCAACACCCTTCTGGTGAGCGCAGCGCGAAACGCGAGCGTCGGTGGCTTCGACGCGGCGGCGCTGGAACCCTTGATCGAAGCGCACAACAAGATGTCGAAGGTGCGCGCTGCGGTCGAGCGCGAAAAACTTATCGGCGCGGCGCTGGAGGTTGCGCTGATGGAAAAAGAGGAGACTGAGAAGGAGCTTCAAGCAGCCTTCGAGATTGCGAAGAGACTCGCCTTCACGATTGCCGCAGCTTCACTCGGCCTTTAATCCGGCTCTTTTCTACCCCTGTAGTGGGTTGTAGTTCGTAGGGCGTACCTACGGACAATGGTTGTCCCTACGATAAGGAGATTCACAATGGCGTTCCAGCTCAAGGAGTTCTTCTGGAAGCTCGTCGGAGGCGTGTACAACGCGGCCCCGGCGGCGTCGGTCGAGGCGAAGTCGCGAGCGTTGCAGGTGGACGCTGCGGGCAACCTGCTCGTCGGCCTCGGTGGCGTCGGCGGGACGGTGGCGCACGATGCCGCCGACGCGGGCAGCCCCATCAAGGTCGGCGGCATCGCTTCCGCGCTCGCGGCGGCTGTCGTCACGGCCCTTGATCGCGTCAACGCCTCGTTCGACCTTCGCGGTCGCCTCCGCGTCATCCCGGCAGGGGAGGAGTCGTCGATCACGGCTGTCCACGAGCCTGCGGCCAACACCAAGGCGACGATTCTGGTCGCTGCGGGCGGCGCAGGGGTGAAGCACGTCGTCACGGGGCTCAGCGCATCGCTCGGCTCTGACGGAGCCGTGACGGTCGCGCGCCTCAAGGTGAATTTGATCGAAGACGCGGCAGGCACTCCGGTCATCAAGTGGGCCGGAAACCTGTCGGTCATCGCGACGGCGGGCGGGTCGGCGCAGTACGTGACTCCGGCGGGGTTCTGCGTCCACCTCACGGCGAACAAGTCGGTGACGTGGGAGTTCACCGCCGCGGGCGGCGCTAATACCTACGAGGCCGTCTCGATGCAGTACCACACGCTCCCTGCGTAGTGAGCCTGTAGTGTAGGCGCCTTGAAAGCCCCAGGGCATTTGACTGGGGCTTCTTCATGCCACCAATCCGCGCGGGGTTTTTCTTTGCGGAGACGGAACTCCACCGGGCGCGACTTCCCTTCCATGAAAATGGCGAAGCCGAGCCACGGCGGTAGCTCGTCGCCAAGGGGTATGAAGCTCACCAGAAAATCTCCAGCAAATCGAGTGCCGCCTTGTACGCGAGCATTTGGCAGGTGTAGATGTTGGCTTCCGCGACGAACGACGCTTTCAGAAGCTCCGGGACTCGCTGGGCCGCGGCTTTAGCGAAGTCACGCTTCTCCTCGGCTTGGAACATACGAGCCCGTAGCTGACAAACTACGTCGATCTTGAACGTATCTCCGGCGTCCTTCCACGCTAATCTACAGGCCGCCAGATCACCCCGAGCTGCCTTGCCGCGTCCTCGATCTGCTTCCGACTTCCCGGAATCTTGAGGAGATGTAGGCTGGAGAGAATCTGCCATCGCATGTCTCCGTCTGCGGTAAGTCCGCGGATAGCCCTTGTCAGGTCGGTATCATCCTTGGCGATCTGTTGCCAATCGTCACCAAACAAGATGCGCGGGTCCATCTTGTAGCACTCGACCATGCGAGCAACCGTCTCGAACGACGGGCGCCGCGAACCATCGCACTCCAAGTTCGCGACGCACGCAATCGAGACACCCATCTTTGTAGCCGCCGCCGCCTGCGTGAGCCCAGCGCAACGCCGAGCCTCGGCAAGGGTGATCGAAAGGGGCTTGTTCATGTTAGTTCCTCGCGATCAACAATGCAGTGCGTACCGACAAGACCCGCGTCCTGGAGCCACCAAGGCTTTGTGAAAAGCCACAGCAGAGAGTCGAACTCATCGCCCTTCATCCGCGTGGGCGCGTAGCAAACACACGCCTCACCGTGCAGCGGGAATAAGGAGGGCACAAGATAGTCCCGCGGCAGAAAGACGCTGTTGTGCAGCCACGCGCGCCGGTTCGGCACGACGATGTGCAGATGGTTTCTTGGGCCTTGATACTCCACAACCAACAGCCCGCCGACGTGTCTGTTTCCCGAGAGCCCATCGCCAGTGACGTCCTCGAGCCGCGCACGTTGGCCCCCGGTAAGAGATGCAGGCAGGGCGCGCTGAAACTTCACGCCCCAACCCACATCCTCTTTTCGGAACGCCTTCAGCTCGATCTTGCGGCAAACGTCAGCCCGCGTGTCCACTATGTCAAGGTCGGGGATGTCCTTAGCGTACATCCCGCCGTGCGTCTTCGTGACATGGACACCCTTCTGACGATTAAGGCTATTCGTCAAGCGGATCAGCAAGGACGATTCCGGTCCATTCGCCACCGATCTTACCCTCCGCGTAGAGCTTCTGACAGTTCCGGCAGAGCGGGTGGGTCTTGCTGATCTTCACCCTTCCGCACCTTGTGTTCGCGCAGATCATTCGGTCCATACACTCCAGCTTCGGCAGGTCGAACTCTTCCATGTCGTCCGGCGGGTGAACCGTGACGATGATTTGCTCCTGCGTCTTGAAGTGCAAGAGACTCTTGAGTCGGTGCAGCTTGGTTCTCAGCTCGCCCATCTGCGCGCCGATCTTGAACTGCTCGGCCGCCTGCGCCTCCTTCTCTGCGTCCGACTCCACCGGAAGGAGCATCAGGTCTTGGTGCCGGAGCATCAGGGCGCGCATCCGTGACGCAAGGTCCAGCTTCTGGCTGGACAGATTGGCCTCAAAGGTTATGCGCCACTTCTCCAGATCCATCGTGTGCGAGACGTGACCTGTCTCGTACTCCCGAAGGGTTTCAGAGAGCCGCTTGATCTCTCCGTCGCAGAAGTTCCTGCGGATCTCGGCCATGCGCATCTCTTTGAAAGCCTGCTCGACAGCCTGGAGATCCTTGTTGACCTGATCTTGGCTCTCCTTCTTCGCTGCGTGCCTCTGCGCGGCGAGGTGTCGGTTCAATTGACGGAGGTACTTCTCGTCCGTCATCATCCCGCTATCGTCCACGTTCCCCTCTTTTGTGACTGTTGTTTTGTGAGGTGCGGCGTTTGGCGTGGCGACAAAAGAACCCCGCCGGGTGTCTGGTTCCCGGCGGGGTTCTTTTGTCTCTTAGCCCAGGTTCCCGAGCATGGATAGGTCCACGCCCTCGGCCTCGAGATCCTTCATCAGCGCGGCGAGGGCGTTCTTCATCTTGAACGCCTTCTTGATCTGCGCCTCCGGGTCGGCCGTCTTCTTGCCGTCGATCTTGTCCTGGCACTCCTGCACCTTCGCGGTGAAGTACATCTTCCGCATGTGCCAGTACGCCTTCTTTCCTCCGAAGTCCTTGACCTCATCGAAGTCAGTGGACTTGAACTTGATCCCGTCCTTGCCCTCCGCCTTGAGCAGGAGGTTCTTGAGGGCCGCCGTGCGCTGCGCCTCGATCAGCTTCGCCGGATCGGTGATCCCTTCGTACTTCGCCTTGACGGCCTCCGCGAAGACCGAGTTGACGACGCCCTTGCGACGCGGCGCGTCGGTGTCGGGCGCCTTCGGGGCGCGCGGCTTCTTGTCGGTCTTCGGCGCGAGGGCGACGTCCACGCTGCCCAGCTCGGTCGCCGTTCCCGTGGCGCCCATCGGATCGAGAGTCGTTGCACTCATGTTGTGATATTCCTCTTCCCTGGTTTGCGCTGCGCGTCGGACAACCCGTTGCGCTGCTTGCTTCTGAGCCCCTACTATACCACACTGCGCGTCAGAGTCAAGTCTGAAATTTGATTTCTGCTGAGTGTTAGGGTTTTGTTGTGCTTGCGAACTTCCCGAGCACTCGAGGTCGGGCAGTGGCGTTCATCCGTAGAGCTTCCTTCTTGCTACCCGTCTGCCCCTTGGAAAGAGAGAGCGCATTCCATCTCTCAACCTCTTCGGGACCTATTAACATCATGACTTCCTTCATCTTGGTGCCGTTACGCTTTGTATGTGTTTCGCGAATCTTGTGTGGAACCCCTGTGCGCTGAAGGCGCCTTAGCGTTCTGACCCACAGCCTGTCTCCCGACGACTTGTTCTCGCCCCAATACACGGCGAGGAAGTCGTGGCGGTTGAACCAACCGAACTGCTGCGTAAGCCCCACGAACTCGGCAAGGGTGGTGGCCCCGAGGCTTGAATCGCTCACAGGACGCCTCCGTAGTATTTGATGACGTGCTTACCTATTGTACGCTTGCGCGCGGGTCGGGTCTTCTTGTCCTTCTTGCACATCGCGACGTCCTTCCATGACCCGACGCAGAACGCCGAGTCCCAATAGAAGACGACTCGCATCTCCGTGAAACCCTCAAGCACATCAAGGATTGTCTGAATCGCATACTCGAGCAGCACCGGGTTGTCGGTCTTGATCTGAACGAGCAGCTCGTCGTGGACCATGAGCAGGAACTCGACGATGGATAGAAGCCCGCGCCGAGCAAGCTCTGCGTAGGCTTCTATCATGCGGTTCTTCACAAGGTCGGCGGCGCCGCCCTGGTTCCCGCGGTTGAACGCCTTGTACGACTTGTCTACAGGGAGGTAGGCTTTGCGCCCGAAGAAGTTCCTCACGTATCCATAAGTTCGAGCAGTGCGTGCAAACATCTGGCGAGTCGGGAGTAGGCAGGGGAGTTCCTCCGTGTACCGCTTAAAGACAGCAAGGCCGTCTTCAATCGTGATAACACGCGGGTTCTTTGCCGTCCGCATCTGGATCGCGTAGGTTCGCGCAATCTTCTCAGCGCCCATGTTGAAGGCGATCCCGAAGTTGAAGACCTTGGCATGGTCGCGCTCCTCCAAACCCATCCAGTCCCGCACAGCCTCGTGGTTGTCGAACTTCCTATCAGTAAAGCCCTTGATGAGGCGCTGGTCCTGCATGTAGTGCGCCATGAAACGATACTCGATCTGCGAGGCGTCTACGTTCAGGAAGCCGAAGCCCTCGTCAGGAAGCAGGAACTCCTTCACCTCCATTGGAAAGTTTTGCAGATTCGGATCGTTGCTTGTGGTCCTTCCCCCTCGTGCACGACATGGGTGGATGCTGCCGTGTACCCGACCGTCCCGCCCTTTCGACGGAGAATTCTCCAGGAGTCCGTCGATGTAGCCCAGGATTTTAGTAGCCTCGCGATATCGCGAGATGCAGTAGATGAGAGAGGCGATCCCAGGGATTCGGCCATCGCGGACCTCCGGAAGATTGAGGTATAGCTGCATCGCCTCGTCGTCGAACGAAGGTGTCTCGCACTGGTTCTTCGCCTTCGGGTCCGGCTTGTTCCACTTCAGCACAGGCAGCTTGTAGAAGTTGCACAGAAGGGCTTGAACGTGAGGGCCGCTCTGCGGGTTGAACTCGCGCCCGCAAACCTCCGTCGCCATCTCAGCCATCGCCATCTGCTCATGCATGAACCACAGCTTCGCGACCATGAGCCTCTTGATGTCGAGACGAACCCCACGGTACTGCATGTCGTGGAAAATCTTGTTCACTTCGCAATCCTGGGTCATCGCGCGGAGCTGCTTCGCGTCCAGATGCTCCAGAATGTAGCGGCGCAGGCGCACCGTCGCGTAGACATCCAGCGCGCAGTACGTGCCGAGAAGGGTGGTCTCTACCTCGGCGAAGTCGCCGGGGTTGCTCTTCGTGCCGAGGTCCGCCTGCACGAGGTAGTTCAACAGCCTGTCCTGATGCTCCTTGAGCATCGGGAATTTGAGAATGTTCGTCGCCGCCCACTTGAGGTTGTACTCTTCGTAGCAGTCGTTCTCGTTGTGCAGAGAAATCTCGGTGCAGAACCACGCCGAATCTCGGTTAAGGGGGCAAGCGTCCGCTCTCGCCAAGTTCGCCTCGGCCCTGATCCAGTGCCCAACATAGGACACTCTTTTGCACCCGAGAGTCGTCCGCAGCCAATCAAGAACTGCGGCAGTATCGAGCCCAGGCAGAGCGAGAGTCGGACGCTTGCATCTCTTGGTGGCAATTACCCACACCTTGTCTGTGCAATCCGAAATGCCAATCAGCGCGATGCGCGCCCCGAACCACGGGTCTGCCTCGGCCTGCGTCGGGACGCCGGACGTGGTTTCAAAGTCTATGCAGATGTTCTCCGCGTAGCTCAGGTCCGGAAGGTCGGCGAGCGACGTGACGAAGATTATCTGAGGGTTGTGCTCGCTCATTCCGTAGCCTCGCGCTTGGCCCGAGCGGAGAGAAGGGCGGTCTCGAGCACCACACGACGGGGGTCAACGCTGTCTGTGTACCGCCCCGTGGTTCCGAGAGTCCACGCGCGTAGCGTACCGCACAGCGCTTCCGCGGCCTCGACGACCGGCATGAGTTCGGTGAGTCGGGCCTCGAGCGCGGCGACCTTGGCCTCGGCCTTCTCGGCGCGCCCCACGAGGCACCCGTCCGGGTGATGGCCGATGCACTGGCACATGTAGCAGATCACATCCCCACCTCCCCTCTGCTCGCTCGGTCCTGCGCGGCTCGACAGGAGGCGGCTCGAATGAGCCTCGCCGCGACACGCCGCCCCTCGGCAAAACCGAGCCACCAGTCGTGCGAGGCGATCACACCTTCAACGTCTCTCGACGCAAGGGCGGTCGTCTCTGCGATCAGTGCTGCGTCGAGGAAGGCCGCGTCCCGCTCCGCCTCGGCCCGGTCCTGCCGCCGGTTCGCGACCTCCAGTTCGGCCTCGAGCGCGGCGACCTTTCTACGCAACTCAAGCTCTGTCTGAAAACCGATACCATTCAGGTGTATCTTTTGCCTCTCGCTCATCGTATCTCCGTCTCCACAGGCTTCTTCATTAGCCCCGCCATGTGCTTCTCGTGCGCCGCCAGCTCCGGGCTCTCCAGCATCTTCTTGAGGAACACGGCGAACGCTGGCGTCTTGATGAACAGACGCTTGTACGGAAGCACGGCGTTCTTTCTCGTGAGCGTAGACAACACACTCTGCGCTTGGTCGCGGTCGAAGTCGCCGAAGTTCATCAGTGACACGGCGTCGAAGGAGTTCACACCCATCAGGTTGCGAACCATGTCCTTCGCGAAACGCGACCGGAAGATAGCGTCGCGGACCTCTGGCTCGTCTACGAGACACTCCTCGCTGATGACCTTCTCGCTGAACTTCTTGTACCCCATCACAGGGTCGTCATAGATACGACGCAGGAACGCGCATACCACCTCGACGTGGCACTTCTTCACCGCCACCCGTCCTGTATGGTCCACGCAGAACGTCCTTATGGCAAGGGCAGCAGAGATTCGAGCCAACTTCAAACGCTGGTCAGCAGGCTCCACCAGTGGAATCCCACTTGAATACTCGCGCCCGAAGTTCTTCGCCTCGCGGAGAATCTCGGCGACCGCCTCGTTCTCGAAATAGACGTCCTTCTCTTGACGACTCCAGGCGAAGAGGACGCTCTTGTTACAGCGATCAGACGTGAACCGATGCTCGACTGTCGGACACTCGGCCTTGGTACGGTTGATTGTGTCAATGCTCACCTGCCCCGACGCGACGCACATCGCCATGTCGAATCGACGGACATCCTCCAAAGAGCCCATGAGTTCCTTCACCGCGTCAACCCCGTGGTTGTACGTCGCCAGCTTTCTCTGGCTTCGCGGGTTGCTGATCCACGTCAACCGAGTGCGCGCGTTCGTGCGGCGCTTCTCGATCTTGTTAATCTCGGCGATACCCGACGAGCGCATGTCGGTGAGCATCGCGATAGTCTCCTCGCGAATACCCTTCGCCTCCTCAATCGTGACGTGGCCCCTATCGTTGAGCGGGATTGTGCCCCACTTGATCATCCACCGCTTGCCGTTCTCCTCAAGGCCGCCGATCAGACCTGCACTCGTGGCACTCTTGTCGCCAACCTTCTCACCAAGGCGGACGTGATCGCGAAGCCGGTTGGCACACTCCGACTTCCCCTGGCCGGAGTCACCAATGACAAGGCCCTCCATCCAACCCTTGATTGAGACTCCATCAAAAGAAAGTCGTAGAGCCGAGTGATAGATGAGGTCGAGGAACATATGCAAATCCCGGCGAGCATAGATTCTCGTAACGTTTGCTTCAAGGTCGGCGTAGAGTCGATCCAGCGATGCCACGACGCCCCCCACAGTCCACTCGTCGGGCTGGAAGATTCGCAGTTCGGCTCGTAGCTCATCGGTGAGTTGGAACGCCCCGATGTTGTCGGCGTTAGGCTCAGCGTCGGTGATAAGCCCAACAACGTGTTGAGTCTGCGGAGACGCGTACATACGCATTCGGAATCGGTAGCTCGCATTTGTCTCAATCCCGTGACCCACATAGAATGCGTTCTGCACGACATGCTCGCTGTCCTTTGTTCCAATGGCTATCTGGGGAATGATACGAACGTCCTCTACGTTCGTCGTCTTAATCGCGCGGCAGAGGCACGACTTGCACTTCATCGGGATTCCACACGCAGCCTTCATCGCGTCGGCCAGTTCCTTCGTCTTGACACCAACCATGTGCAGCACGCGGTCGCTCTCGATGTCCACCTCTACTTCGGTGGAACCCTTCTCCCCGTTCGGCTCCTGTGTCGCGATAGGGCACACGACGCAAAGGTCGTCCTCGCGATCGCAGAACACGCCGATCTTCGACGGCACCACGAAGGGTGCTGTGTCCTTGGCGCTGATGATTCCGTCTACTTGAATCTTCTTCCGTTGGAATTTAGCCATGCTCGCTGCACTGAGCGAGGTCGGATATACTTCGGGGTCCAGGTCTTGGTCGCGTACTTGGTTAGGCTGCCAAGGCTTGGCTGCGTCGAGGACTTTCTGGAAGTCCTCCGCGGTCTTTCCCATGACACCGAAGTAGTCGCACACGTCTCCGTGCGGAAACTCAATCGGATCAATTGGCAGTTCGACGAGGTAGACGCGGTTGACGAAAGGGTAGAGTCTCTTCGCGTGTGCGTTAGCGTTCCTGCGTCCGGCCCGGTCAACGTCATATACGAAGTAGACATCGACTCCCTTGAAGTATCCGTTCCACTCGTTGTTCCAGTGTGTTGCTCCCCCGCTTGAAGTAATTGCATTGAACCCTCTCTGAATCAGGGCCAGCGCCTTGAATTCCCCTTCGGCGAAGATCAGCTTCTTAGAGCGGACCTGCGAAATCGGGAAGAGATTCTTGGTGGAGAAGGCGCCCTTCAGGTTCAGGTACTTGTCGTCGCTCTTGGTCGAAAAAGGGTTGTAGCGACGGACATTGATAAACGTCCCCGACGCGTCCTCAATCGGGATTGTGATTCGCTCGCCGTCGAACCCGAGCTTGAACTTGTCCGCCGTCTCGCGAGTGATGCCTTTGCGAGCGAGGATTCTCTCGTACTTGGTGGCGGTCTTGAGATTCTCCTGCCACTTGTAGATTTCCACCGACGAGATGTTCGGTGCGATCTTGACCTTGAACTCTTTGGCGAGCCAGAGTACAGCCTCAAACCTCTTGCAATCGAGGGCGCGGATCGTCAGCTCAATCGCGTCGCCCTTCTCGCCGCACGCCCGGCACTCAAACCGCTTCGAGTCGGTATAGAAAAGGAAGGAGGGATTCTCGTCGGCGTGCGTGCCGAGCGGGCACTTGAGTACGCAGGTGGTGCTGGTCTTCTCGTAGGCGAGCTTGAGTTTGGAGAGAAGCTCCTGCGCGTCTACCTCGTCGAGGATTGTCTTTGCGTCTGGTAGTGAGACACTCATCTATCCGCCAGTACGGTGAAGTGTGCGCGGCAAAGGTGCGCCTTCGTCCTGCCTCCGTATATCGAAACGTGAAACACCACCGGGAGTTCCTTACACCCAGGGAATTCACACTCGAGCGGAGCGGCGAACATCTTCAACTTCTTCATTTTCCGGTGTTCGTACACCTGCTTTGGGTCCGTCCAATCCACACCAGTCAGGGGGGTGGGTCCGGTCGTCAGTACCCCGGAGGGCAGGTAATAAGAACAAGTACCACAGGAACCGTCCGGAAGCGAGCACAAAAGTTTCCGCGTTAGGAACACAGAGCATCTTGCGTACTTGCTGTTTCTCGAGGGTGTCCAGTGAACGCACGAGGGGCAAGAGTCGGCGCTCCTCTCCGGACACCCACCCCTCGCGCAGTTCTCCATGTTACACCGCCGGAGTCGGGGCGGGCGCTGCCTTCTTCACGCGCGGAGTCGGCGGGTGATAGACGCTCGCCGACGCAGACTCCCGGTCGAAGTCCTTGAGGTCGAGCGTCACTGCGAGGCGCCCATTGAAGACGAGATTCTCAACAGCCGCGTCGATGATCCCCTCGTTCTTCAGCGTGCGCAGATCGCCCACGAAGCGGTCGCAGTAGAGCGCCTTGACCTTCTGCGTCTGGTAGCGAATCCGCGACTTCATCCGTGACCGGCCCTTGCTGCTGATGCCCTCCGCGTCGATCCGCTGGTCGTGGAGTCCTGTGATCTTGCAGATTCCGCGCCCCGTGTACGGGCTCTCCTTCTTCGGAGGCTTCGCCGCGACGATGGGCTCGTTCGTCGGGGCAGGAAGCTCCTTTCGCGGCTTGTCGTAGTAGCGACCTCCGAACTTCGGAGTAATCGGCTTCGTGGTAGGGTTCTCGTTGATTTCCATGTCGTCCTCACTAAGTTTCGATGATCCGCCCAACAGTGTCTATGAACTGGTCCAGTTGGGCATCCGTCCAGTCCGGGTGTTCCTTCTTAGCTTCCTCGCGCTTCTTCGCCATGAGCTTCTGGTAATCCGGAAGCGACTCCGGATCAACCCACCCGTTGGCGATTGCACGCTCCTTCCACAGGTTCATCTCAAACTGAACCTTAGCAGCCTCGTCGCGCTGAATCTCCGCGCGCTTGTACTCCTGGAACTCGATGGCTTGCTTCTTCCAGTAGTCGATCTGTCCGGCGCGGTACTCCGCGTCCGTAAGCTGGTTGACCAAGCCTTGGACCTTTCCACGCGCCTCCGCGGCCTCGCTCGACAATTGCCGATTCGTCTCGGCAAGGTCGGACTGAACTCGATCCATCGAAGCGAGCTTGCGCTTGAGTTGCTCGTTCTCCTTGATCTTCTCGTCGCGTCCGAGGTCTTGCTTGTACTTTTCGATGGTCTTCTGGTGGTTGGCGATGATCAGGCGCAGCCCGGACGCGTCACGGTCCTGCGACTCGATCTTCTTCTTGAGAGTTTCGATCTTCTTCTCAAGCTCGGGAACGTAGTCAAGGGTGAACTTCACGGGAAGGGGTCGGTGCTGCCGCTCCCTCCTCAGTTGTCGGAGAAGGGAGCGTGCAAGTTCTCGGTGATTCATCACACACTCCATCTATAGGTTTAAAAGACGAGAGCCCCGGAATGAGAGGGGGAACTCTCAAACCGGGGCTCTCGGAGCGCACGCCACTTCGCTCTAAATCTACGTCAGGTCTTCTGACGCGGTGCCCGAAGTCCCGACCGGCTCTACCGGCGCCTCGTCTTCCGGCGCCGCGAAGTCCTTCCCCCGCATACCCTCAGCCACCTTCTGGAGGTGCGCGAGCGTCGCCGGAGAACTCCACCCGACCTGCCGCAGGTTCGCGGCGGGGTACTTCGGGTGCGGCGGGCGAGGAGTCTTCATGAAGGGGTACAGGTCGAAGACGTACGCCTGCATCGGGATCTTCTTCATGGAGAGCATGGAGAGCAGCGCCTGCGACTCCGCGATGTTGCCGCGCGCGAAGCTGAAGACGTACGCCTCGCTCCGCTCGATGTCCCAGAGCAGCCACGAGTGCGACTCGTTGTACGAGTCAATCGAGTCGTCCTTCTTGCCGCTCCCGGCCTTCGCCGCGTCGGACGCCATGTAGCACGCCCGCGCGATCTCCGACTTCGGATCAGTGGACTTCTCCGCGAGCCCCTTGCCCGACGCGCGCGAGTGCCAGTGCAGGAACTCCCGCTGACACACGATGGGAATCACGCGCACCGCGCCCCCGAACGGAGCGTACACCTTGGCGTTCTGCTTGTGCCAGATGTCGCCCTCGCTCGCGAGAGGCTTGTTGTCCGGACCGCGCTCCTTCGCGATCTTGTCTCCGCTCTGGATCACCTTGATCCGCGCGAAGATCAGATCCGCAGGAGTGACCCACTCCATACCCGCGCCACCACCCGCGACCATCGCGGCCTTGATGTGCTCAGGCAGAGCCGCTGCGTTCTTCGGCTCGAAGGGAACCATCTCACTTTCCGACATTCGTATCCTCTTTCATCGTCACGCTGGGAACCGTAACAGCCTTTAGGTACTCCGGGTACGGCGGAAGCATCTCGTCCTGCCGGGCGAGCAGAGAAGTCAGGGCTGCCTCGACCTCTCTGTATGAAAGCTCCTCACCAGGCCGAATGATATGCCCAAACCCCTTCACCGTCAAGAAGTCCAGAAATTCCTTGAACCTCTCTGGTTCCTTGCGATGGTTAGGGATGGTAAAGATCGTCGTCGCACTCGCGATAAACTTCTTGCCGTTTGTGCGAACAACGCACGGCTCGCCTGTCTGCGCCGCGGTCCAAAGCATCCTCGTGACCATCTTCAGCTCGATCACGCTTCTCAGTGACCTTGGGCGCATCCCGGTATCGACCGCCTTCTTACACTCGTCGAGTGCGTCCGCGATGGTTCGCAGACGCTTGAGCACGCCTCCGAGAAACTCCAGCGGCGGATGCTCCTTCACGAAGAAGGGCATGCCCCTGTCCACGATGCGTCGAATCTCGAGCACCACGTTGTCGAACTTGTTCCCCGCCGCCACGAGGTCGCGCCCAAAATCGTTCGCGTTCGTGTACTCCAGGGAGCCTTCGCCAGCTACAGTCTCCTGAAGCTGAATCTTTGCGTGTTCTGCGCTACTCATCGAGCAGCATCCTCCTCAAAGCTCTCTTCACGATTTCCAAGTCTTCCTTCGCGATTCTGTCCGCATCCTCGTCGGTAATTCCAGTGAGCATCTTGTGCGTCCCGACGACACATACGTCGGAGTGGTAGCTCTTGACGGTCACGTCAAACCAGTAGTGGTCGCCGCCGAACGTACGCTTCTCGACGGTTGCGTGAAGAAGATCGTTACCGAACTTCCTCTTCGCGACGAGATTCATCATGCCCACTCCTTGTGCGGTTTGACCATCTCTGGAAAGTTCGTTAGTCTGCCGCACGAGAAGCAGAACAGGGCATCGAGCGGCGGGTAGTAGTTCAGCCACACTTGCCGAAGACGAGACTCTGATTCCGTGTAAATGACGAGCCTGTTTACCTGCTCACCCTCTTTCACATAGAATACCTGAGCCTTGATGTTCGGCGTACTGAAAACCGGATTCGGGTTCGGGTCAAGGTCGAAGCGGCACACCGGGCAAGGAAAGCTCGTTCTGAAGGAGCCTTCAAAAAGCTCCCTCAGCGAAACGTCCAGTGCCCGGTAAGGTCGCGATTTTGCCCAGTCTACCCAGGCTGTATCACTCCGCATATGCCGTGACGCGCTTGAGTATGTAGCCACGAGTCCCATCCTCGTCCATCGTTAGCGGTCCTACCGTAACGACGCTACCCCCAAACGTCCCTCCGAACCGTGAGACAAGCTGTCCGTCGGTGACGTTCCCGTAGACGCGAACCAAGGAGGTCTGTGAGTGCATTCTGGGGTCTTCGCCGATCTTCTTGACGAAACCCTCGCCGAGCTTCTCTGGGACGTACATTTCTCTCCACCTCGTAAATTCAAGAGGCATTGGGCGCCACTCCTACTGCTGGTGTTGAGAGCATACTCAGCGCGATGCTCTTCGCGTCAGTGAACCCTTCTGCGAGGTCACGCTTCTCTACGAGACGGTTGAGAATCCTACCGTCAATCGTTGTCGCTGCGTTCCCCTCCTTCCCAGGGAATGTGCAGAGAAGGTCTATGATTGTGAGGGGACGGAACATGCCGATTCGGTGAGCGCGGTCTTCAGATTGCGACCTCTGCTCCAGCGAGAAGTTACGGCTGTAGTAGATAGCCGTTCCTGTTGGGCATTCCTCCGACCCTGTGAGAGTCAGACCGATACCACCGCTTTGCGGCTGTCCGATAAAGACCCGCACATTGTCGTTGCTCTCGAACTGCGATAGCGCAATCTCTCGCTCGTTGTCTTTCGTCTCTCCGAAGAACGTGACGCTCGAGATTCCGCGCTCCGCGAGGGCCGCCTCCACCGCTTTGATGTCGTGCTTGAAGCAGCACCAGATCAAGACCTTCTGACCCTTGCCGTTGAGATCAACGATCTCCTCGACAAGCTCTACGAGGCGCTCGAGTTTCGGGTTGGGCGTGAACTCCTTCTTCTCGCGGAAGGCGTTCTTGTCCTCTTGGTTCACGTCCTCCGGAACGAAGCCGCTCGTGATCTGTGCGAGCCGAAGAAGCATGGTGAGAGTGTTGCTCGCCGATATCGAGAACTCCTTCCCAGCGTCCGACATGAGCTGCTGGAAAATCTCATCCTCGACGTCGCGGTAGAACTTCGCCTGTTCCTCGGTCATCTCGACCTCCTCCACCTGATACACCTTCGGTGGGAGATCCAAGCATTCATGCTTCTTGACGACGAACGAGTAGTTGCCGACCGCGGCCTTCAGCTCCTCAACATTCACCGGGAGGATCTTCTTGCTGTAAGGGTCTTGCGTCGAGTATCTCCGCGCGAACGCGGCGAACGACGTGAACCCGAGCGGGTTGTCTCCCGGCCTCAAGAACTCGAACTGCGAGTAGAGATCGAGGACGTTCTTCGTGATCGGTTGCCCGGAGAGAATTCGGCGTCGCGGTTGGTGGAACACCGCCTCGCCACTTGTGTCCACTCCGCACTTGTAGGGCTCAACAAGAGCGATCGCCGCCTTTGTCCTGTCCGTCCCCGGAGTCTTGATTCGCGTACTCTCGTCACACACCACAACGTCGAACTTGCACATTCGGAGAACGTCGAGCAGCTTCTTGAGCGCCTCATAGTTCACCGCGATAACCTTCATGCGCGGCTTCGACGCGAAGACCTGCTTGATTGTGTCGATCCTCTCGTGCAGCGGCCCTCGCAGAACTCCGAAGGCGTATGGAAGGGTCGAGTGCTTCCGAAGCTCCTTCCCCCAATTAGTGCAGACGCTCTTTGGCGCCACCACGAGGCACTTGTACGTCCCGTTCGCGCGATCCTGCTTCGCATCGGGGCTCTGATCGGTAGCCGGAGGCAGCGGGCTTCGCGCCTTTTGAAGGCTCCCGCCGAGCTTGTTGATCGTGTTCCAGCAGAAATCATGGATCGTGACCGGCGTCTTGCCAGTGCCCATCTCCATCAGCAGCGCGAAGGAAGGCTCCTTCCGCACCGCGTCGAAGCCGACCATCTGGTGCTTGTATGGCTTTAGAACTCCGAACTCGTAGTCGTAGATGTCCGGTGCAGAGTCCTTGAACGTGTACTCCGCTCTCCGCTTCGCGCGAACGCTGACGAGCCGATCCTCGAGAAGGGCCTTCGTCATGTGGAGGCGTGCTTCCGGCGAGATCGTCACTTCCTTGCCGAACTTCGAGACTACCTGCGTTGCGAGGAACTTGGTGTTCGGCTCCGTGATCGGAAGCTCCCACTCGTGGGTGCGCCACCTTTGCTGCGGAGCGGTGAGCATCAGACCGGCGAACATCGTGTCGTGCGGCTCGACACTGACGCCGTACGAATCGTTGTCGCGAATGTGAATCGAGATCATGCCGTCTTTCCTTTCAGCGCCGCGCGTAACGCCATCACCTTCTGCTTCGTCGCGATGGGGAGGGCGTCCCACTTTGCCTGATCCACTCCGGGCGGCGCGAGAGATAGCGGCGAAGCCTTGGGCTTTTCCGCTATCTCATCCGTCGAAGTGAGCAGAACCTGTACGTTGTGCGTCGCAGTGACGGCTATCTTCATCAGCGCGACCAGCGGATTCGAGTCCCCCGGAATCCCTTGCGAGACGGGGCGCAGTGGCTTCAACTCCTCCACTGCGCCCTGAATCTCGACAAGCTCGCGCTCGATTGCGCGAAGCTGCCTCTTGATGTCTGCCGCGGTCACTTAGAACCCGAACTCTTCCGACTTGAGGATTTCCTCGATGGAAGGAACAGGCACCACCGCCACCGGGAGCGCCACCGGAACCACCTCGGGCGTAGCTTTCGCAGGCTCGGGCGTCGGCGCGGCAACAACGGGCGCCACCTCTTCAGCTTCATCTGCGACCCCTTCGTGCGCTGCGGGCTTGTCTTCAGGCTCGTCTTCCGTCGCCTCGTCCTTCGGCAGGAACTTGGAGAAATCCATCTCCCCGCCGCCGAACTCAGCCTGAAGGGCCTTGAGCTGCGCCATGAGCTTCTGCGCCTTGGCGAGCTTCGCCGCCCGCTCCTCCTCCGAGGTGCGCACGGGCTTGCCCGCAAGGAACCGACGAGTCCACAGCTTGAAGGACTCTTCGGCACTCACGACCATGCACGCCGCGAACCCGGCATAGTGCGGGAAGTGAATCGACCGCGCGGAAGGGAGCTTCATGGCCTCCTGCTTGTCTCGCCACGCGAGGAACTTCTTCGCGCGTTCCTTGAGGTCGGTCTGCATCTTTTCGCAGACCGCGGACGAGTCGCCGGGCCACACAACCCCTGCGAAAATCTCGCTCGCCTTGTCGGCCTGCACCTTGTCGGCGCCTTCCAACGGCTTCTTTGCCATGTTGACTTTCTCCTGACAGTTGTTCACGAGGGAATCTCGTGCCTCGGATACCCTTGCAGATACCCGAGGCAAGAGACTCCACATTCTCTTACCTCTCCCGGTTACTTCCCCTTCAAAGCAGTGCGAGCCTCGGAGAGCTTCTTCTCCGCCTCGGCCTTCTTCCGCTCATCCGCGCGAGCCTCGAGAGCCCCGTTCAGCTCCTCAGTGAAGCGGACGATCAGCTCGTCCGCGTCCACACCAAGCTCAACAGTCTCGACGCTCGCCTCGACCAGCTCCTCGACCGTGGTATCGGCGAGGTTCTTGCGGAGCTGCTTGAGCGGAGCCCCGAAAAGGGCCTCCGCCTCATCGCCGCCCGACGCAACCTGCTCGTCGATGTTCCGGACGAGGACCTTGATCTTCGCCTTGGACAGTGCCATGTGTGCATTTCCTTTCTGATCCCTTGGACCGGCTTAGTTTTTCTCGTAGAAGTTCTTCCTCGATGCTCTTGCGCATCCACTGAATTACCGTGATGTTGCGCTCCGCAGCAAGCAGAGCGGCTCGGCGTCGCCACAACTCCGCGCGCAGATTGTTCTTGAACGCCCGCACCGACTCCTTGGCAAGCAGCTTGCGGTTGGCGTCGATTCTTGCGTGGCAGCCGATGGCGTTCCCGCAGACGTAGTACATGAAGCGACCATCTGAGTACATCTTTATGGTCGCGTCTGACTCGCCGCAAAGAAAGCAATCTGTTCTTCCGTCCATCGTAGCTCCTCTGTAGCAGGTTTCCCGTCCTGTGTCAAGCGGAAAGCGTTTTTGTTCTCCGCTCGCCACAGACAGTCCCACGCCTGCCGAAGGAGAATCCCAACCGGCTCGTCAGGTTCCGTTTTTACGATGGCTTCGGCGGTTCGGGAGATCGCGAGCGAGATACACTCACTCAGAGGGCGCGTATTCATCATTCGGCATGACCTCTTCGAGGATCAGGTACGTGTGATCCTCCTTCTCAATCGCGACGATCATGTTTCCGCTCGCGAGATCGACAAGGACTTCCACGACGTCAAGATCGAAGTTCATGATGAGCCCTCCTGTGTGTTTAGTCTCCCACAATTTTGCGCGCACAACCCTGAAAAGATTTATCTTTTGAGGGTTGTTGCCGGGGTTGGAAATTTCGGTAATTTGACGCGGGCCGGTTAAACCGTCCGCAGCTTACGCCTTGCGCTGCTGCGTGACCAAACCGGCGCCGCGGCGGGTAGCGAACCCGCAAGGCGCACATATAGGGGTGCGCGGATGCGTCGCATCGTACGTGTCACCGAGCCGTGTACTGCTGCCCCGTCACGTAGACTCTGACGTACTCGACGTCTTCGACCGCGACCGAGACGTTCGGCCAGCGGAACTGGTGCTTGTGCCCAGGGCCAGTGCCGGTCTGATCGACGACGGCGGGAAGCCCTTTGCGGATGTTCTCTCTGATCTTCTCCAGCATTCCCGCGATGATTGTCTTCTCAGCGACAGGCTTGATCTTCGTCACCTTGACGAGAGAGCCCTTCGCCATTCCGTAGCAGCCCATCAGTCGTACCTCCGACCACGCTCGATCCGACGGTCAACGTCGTTCCAGAGTCCCCGATCCCAACAAGGATCAAGGGGCACCTTAGACGTGAAATTGTAGCCGTTCGCGTCGGCGAGGTTCTGAACGAGAACGTAGGTGAGCCCGTTCTTCTCGTCTTCTGCGGATCGGCAGCCGAAGGTGCTTAGACCTTTCGCATTCACGTACTCCGAGAAATTCGTGTAGCGCGTTGTAAGGACGGCTATGTAGCGCATCGGAGCGCCTCCGCTAAGTTCACGATAGAGTCGAGAACGGTTTTCCCTTCAGCGCCTTTGGCAATCGTCAAAGGTCGGTAACCCTCTTCGTTGACAAGCGCGGCGACGTAGCCGGAGACGACGTAATACACCTCAATACTCTGGTGTAGGCCGAGGCGCTTTTCGAGGCTTTCGTTGGTCATCTTCATACCAAGGAGCGTATGCCTGAGAATCACCGATGCCTCGAAATTCTGAAACTCTCGCGAGTCCCTATGCCCCTTATCATCGTTGAACACGGTCACTCCTCGTATTAGTGCGCCGCCTGAGACTTGAACTCAGGTCTGTCGGGGAGGCATTTAGCGTCCCCGCCGTGCTTGCCTACACCCACGGCGCGTGTTAGATCCGGGGCTGCTCCCATTGGGTTGCGTTGAGAGAGTCTTTAATCTCTTTGGCGCTCGCCTACTCAAGCTGGCCCCTCCCACGAATGCAGCCGTGGTAGTCCTACCGGCGCACTACCCGGTAATACCCTTCTACAGAGGCCCCTCTCGTATTCCGTACGAGATTCGCCAGAGAAGGTGCGTGCTTTGGTGGAGCAGCCCCTCCGACCCCATTGAAGGGGTGCCCTTTACGGAGGTGCCGCCCCGTGAATTAGTGGCCCGACCCACCAGGGTACTTCGCGGAATCGAACCGCCGCCTGTCTCCGGACCTCGGCCAACGAGCAGAGTCGAACTGCCTGAATGGTGCCGAGTCCCCACGCTTTCACGAGTCCGCTTTGGCGGAGTGTCGGTGAGACTTACAGGGGACTCGACGTGTTTGTGACCGTTTAGCCCCGGTCAACGGGCGTCGCTCAGGGTCAAACCCAATGGCGAGTGCCGGAACCTAACTCCAACAGTAGGTTTGCTCCGGTGAGTTGGTGGCCGCAGTGTTGCACGCGGACCCTTGCGGGCTCGTGTCACTCCTATTAGGGTCGCCATTTCTGGCGAGCGGCGTTTCCGGATATGGTGGAGGTGGAGGGAGTCGAACCCTCGTGACTCCAAGTTTCCGCTAAACCTTCGTTACGAGCGTTTACAGGGCTTTCTGCTCTCGCTTGGCGTACGTCGCTCCTGTAAAAGCGTACGCTTTGCATCTCCGTCTTTCCGGAGTGTCATTGTTGCTCGTGTGAAACGCTACGAGCAGGCGTTGGCCGGAACCGAAGCGCAGAGCGCCTCGGCGTCGGCCATGCTGAGTCCCGAAGGAATCGCATTTACAGCTTGCCCCCGCAGATTAGCGTGACGAGAGGGCGTCTCACGGCTCGCAGATTTAACTTCTTCTTGAAGCTCGAAACCTGTCACCCCCGCGTCTCGATGAACTTCTCGCAGTACCGAAACTCTCCGGGCGTCACGTCGAGATTCGGAAGCTGCACGTACTTCTCGACCTGCTTCGGCCTGAGCCCGCTCGCCATCTCCGGAATCGCTTCCCGGAGATAGTAGGTCTTGTGGCCGATGATCTTGTCGTACACCAGCCACAATGCGGGCCAAGGCGCCTTGCGTCCAGCCTTGGAAATTCTTTGTGTGAGTTTCATGAATTCCTCCCGCGTTTAATACGTAGAGAACTTGTTCTCTACGTATTAAGACCGCCGTTGGGTGAAGGGTGTAGCGCGCTCCGCTCGTACTCGGCCCCACCTACTCAGCTCACGCATAGATCGCTCCGTTGTGACGGCGACCATCTGCGGCTTTTCTGCTGTCCTCTGACGAGTCTGGCACTTCGCTACACCCCTCGCCCAACGGCCCTGCCGCTTTCTTTAGGCTGCACAGGGTAGTTCCGCTGAGGGCCGATATCTCGCCTCGGCTCGGGCTGACCAAGCTATCTGGACGAATCCAGCCTCGCTTGGGACCTCTTACGGACTTCGCACACCTCCACGAAATGTGTGAGATCCTTCCATCCATTGCGTGCGACGTCCTTGGCGAACATGCACGCGAGGCAGCGACCGCACCTCATCATCCCCATACTCCTGCGTATGAAAGGGCTTCGAGGATGATCAGCGCGTAGATCGCGACTTTGATCATCTCCTCGATTGCTGCGGTCTTTACGCTGGCGCTCATTCGATTTTCCCCTCGTAAGGGCTTGGAAACCTTACTTGCCGCATTACAGGGATTTCTCCCTGTCCTCTGCGATTTTAGCCGGAGCCGGAGCCCCAGCGGTTGCCGTTGCCGGAGCCGGAGCCGTAGCCGTAGCCCTCTCCGTCGCCGTAGCCGTAGCCGTCGCCGTAGCCATTGCCGTAGCCGTCGCCGTTGCCGTAGCCGTCGCCGTATCCGTCGCCGTTGCCGTAGCCGTTGCCGTCGCCGTAGCCGTCGCCGTCGCCGTCGCCGTAGCCGTCGCCGTTGCCGTAGCCGTCTACGCCCGCCAAGGGGGCACGGCCGCGATGCTTTTCGCGGCCTCCTCGCTGATCGGAAGCAGCTCGATAATACCGAGCACTGTCTGCTCCGGCACGGGATCAGTGAACTTGCAGTTTTGCGGTCTCCTGACGCCCCGAATACTCAACTCGCTGAGCGTCGCGGCGCCGTCCCAGTAGTACAAACGCCTCGCGTCCGTGAGGACCGCCTCGCTTCCGGTGCGGCTCTTGACGTTCGCCGCGAACACGCCCGCGCGGTCCGTCCGCACGAGGCAGTACTGATTCTTTTTCATTTGTTTTTCTCCTTAGAGCAGGAACGCCGCGAAGCCGAACAGCAGCGTCGCCGCGAATCCTGCGACCATGAAGTACGCTTCACGGCGCTCCTCGGCGTGGCGCACCGCGATTGCTCGCATGGCGCCAGGATTCACTCTGCCCAGTCGATCCACCAGACACTCCCCAGTGTAAGGAAGAGGGCGCATGACAGGTACATACCTACTGCGTCCATTTCGCGCCCTCCTCTGTTGAATTTTCTGCGTGGGGGCTACGAAACCCCACAGCCGCATTTCACGCCCCTCCGTTAGAGCAAGATCAACGTGGGGCGCTTCTCGGTCTTCACCACGAGAAGGTGGTCCTCGCCAAAGAACTCAAGCATTGTCTGCTTGTATTCCTCGTAGGGCCAGGACTTTTCCTCGCGCACTACGCGCGAAACGTGCTTCCCGTTGGGCTCCTCGTGACGGAGCCACTGGTCGGTTGTCAGCATGGTTTCTCCCCAAGAAAATTTCTCGAAAACCCTTGTGAAAGGGTGTTCGAGAAATCCCCCTTGGGAGGGGATTCTTGGGCCGCATCCCCACGCCGAACATCCCCCGCTCAGAATCGCACGGGGTTGGATTCCCTCGCATTCTGCGGTGCGAGGCGGCAATCGTCAATTGTGTGTGGTGTTTCTCGCCCGTGCAATTATCCACGCGCGCCCGTAGCACGGGAAGCGTAGGCGCGCGTATCGGCTTACGTTTGCTGCATAGTAGTGTGCCCGTTGCGTCGCATTGTACGCCGCGACGATTAGCGTTGCGTGCGAATGCACGCGCTACACAGAAGGGCGCGCATTTGCGTGCCATTGTACGCTTGGATCGTTTCAGCAGCATGTGGTAGCATCCAAGGCTCTCCTTTTTCGTCCTGAGTTTGTCAGGACCCCCCATCTTGGATTTTTCCGCTTTATACCGGCCCCAGACGGCCCCGGCCTTATGCCATAAGTTAGGTTCGTGCGATGTTAGTAAGGTGTTCACCCTATAAGGTGTTCACCCTACTGTGTCCTGTTGGACACACCTAACATCTTACAGGTTCGGGTCGAACATTTTACAAGCGAACCTGTCACGAATCTGCAACGAACGGCTACCGAACCTTGTTAGTGTGGGTTCCGTTTGGCACGCCGATTGCTGGCGCCAAAGCGCGTGCCGTGAAATCCGTGGCGCGCGGTTTGTTTGGCGCGGGCGTTGCCTGGGCAAGAGGCGCGCCAAAGGAACCGCGTGCCGCGTTGCGCTGGCAGGCGCAACATTGAAGGGCACCCGGATGCGTGCCATCGTACGTCGCGCGTGCCACAGCATAGATGATGGAGTCTACTGCGTCGTGGCACGTACGATGGCACGCATCCGTGTAACCTCTCATGTAGCGCTCGCAGCGCTCGCAGCGCTCGGCCGTCAACGCCCGTTGATAGCGGCGCACGTTACACTTTACGCGATTTGGCGCCAAACGGCGACACTTCGGCGAAGCGTACGATGCGACGCAAGCGCGCGCCGTCCCTTGCGCGGCGCGCATCTCCGGGCATTCCGGCGCTGCGGCGCGCATCGGCACGCGCGTTGCTCTTTGTCGGATGCCTTCGGGCGCCGGGGGAAACGGCGCGGAAGGCACCGAGGAAACGACCATGTTGACCAAGTACACGCCCGACCTGAACGCCAAGGATGTCACCGCCGCGACCACCGTCATCGGTAGCGCGGGAACCACCATCACCATCCGTCCGTCGATCGAGACTGATGGCATCTGGGTCGCCGCGCAACGCGCCAGCGACGAGGCGTACGTCCCTCTCTTCGCGCACCCTTCGGACGTGGATGCTCTCATCATCGCACTCATCAAGGCGCGTGCGGCTGCGGCGCGCAACGCCTCCCGGTAGGCTCACCGCGCGCCCCGTAGCACGATGCACGGGGCGCGCCCACACACACACACACACACACACACACACACACATAAGGGGAAACGACCATGACCACCGCAATCGAAACGTGCAAGCACAACGCTCGGCGCAGCATGTCCGGCCTATGCGAGGGATGCCGCGCTACTGCGGATGCTCGCAAGTATCTCGGGATGCGTTTCACAGTCGAGCGCAACGGCGCCCGCGTCACGGTAGACCCGAAGTTCGACGTGCCCAATCGCTCGGTCGCGGCGACGGCCCGCGCCGCGTTGACTGAGGGGTCGGAAGTACACGAGACAGTGTACCCGTGGATGCCCGTTCGCAGGGACGGCGAGGGTTACTCGCCGCTCGAATGTGACGCCGATGCGGAGCACGTTGCGTCGCGCATCCTGATGGACGCGCGCGGTACTGCGGAGCGGGCGGCGTATGGGCAGGAGGCCCGCGAGGAGCGGCTCCGGCGCGTCAAGGGTATGTCGCGCGGTTTCGTGCGTCGCGTGCTGTCCGACGTTGCGCGGGCGTTCCGGTTCGGCGGTAAGTGCCTTGGGTACACAAGTGCACCCAAGGCACGATACGCGCGCATGGTCGCGCAAGCTCTCGCAAACGCGGTAGTGGGTATGGCCGAGCGCATCCGCCGCGCGTTGACGCGATGCGTTGACGCGGCGCGACGGACCGTCATCGAGCGCGGATGGGTGCGTGCTACGGATACCCTCACGCGGATGGTGGCGCGGCTCGAAGGGCGCGCCGCCCCGACTCTCTCCGGCCGCGGCTCGTCAATGGCGATGTGTCGCGCCGCTCGCGCGTACGAAGGGGGCGCTTGCCTGAACGGCTACAGCACGCTTGCCGAGGCGAGGGAGGCGCTTGCGCGCGGGGAGGCGGGCGATGGCGTGGTAGAGGCTCTGGAAGCGCTGGATGACGGGGCGCCGCTCACGGCCGTGAGCGCTTGCTTGTCGGTCAGGAAGGCGCGCGGATCGAAGGCGCGCGCCAAGCGTGCGGCGGATGCCCTTGCCCGCGCCGAAAAGGCGCGCATCGAGCGGGAGCGGGAAGGGCGTAGGGCTATGCTCGTGCCTCTCGCGATGTACGACTTGCCATTGTTGAATGCGGAATTGGCGGATGCGCGCGGAAGGGTCGCGGAAATTTCCGCGAAGGCGAAAGGTCAGCGCAAGAGCGCGCGAAACACGAATGGTGCGCGCAACGCATCGGCGTACGTCTCGGCTATCCTCGCAGAGATTGCCGCGCGCGAAGATGACGCGAAAAGAAAGGAAATGCGCGCTATTGGAGCGGAAAGGGCTGAAAATAGGGCTTTCGCGGACGGATGGATGTCTGGGCATCCGCTCACACAAGATGGAAAGGCGGATACTCTCTCGCGTTCAAGCGCGACACCGAAGGATTCTCGCCGAATCAAGCGCGTCGGATTCCCCGCACCCTCTGGTATGTTGACTTGTGATACTGCGGATGACGGATACGCGTCGTTCAATCGGAAGGCATTGGAGTACGGGTACACTGTTTTCGCGTTCGCCGCTCCGAAGCAGGAAACCCCGACAAGCGGATGGAAGACGGTTTTTGACGCCGAGGGAAGTGTGCAAACATGCTTCGGACCTCCCACTAAGGGTGCTCGCAAGCGGTTTTCGGGCGTTGTGAACCTTGCAACGCTCCAAAATCGGCGCACGATCAGAACGCTCATCTGGACGGCGGAGTTGAAGACGCGCATCGCGAATTCGGCCAAGCGTGACTTGCCGCGCGAGACGATCGTTTCGGGTGTTCGCCTCATTGCTCTTACTCTACGTCTCGCAAGGCTTCGCGTCAAGGGGGAACAAATTATGTTGGCGGCGCTTGGTGCGGCGCTTGCCTGACGCAAGGTAGCAAAGTTTCAAACGGCGCGCCGAGGGGAAACCCAGAGCGCGCTTTTTCTTGCCCATCGCATGACGCTTCGCGTTAGACGCCGCGCGTAAAAACGCATGACGCAGCGCGCGTAGACTTGGACCGCCGATTCAACGGGAGGGTAGGCATCGGCGCATCGGACGCAGGGACGGACATCGTCGAAAGTAGCCTATGATGACAAGGTAAAGTACGGGAAGTGTATCTCGTTGCGGCGCAAGGGGATACACTTCGTGAACGATACCCGACGAAAGGCAAGAATCGGTCGGTGCGGGGCTTGTCAAAAACCCGAACAGAACCCTAACAGGCGGCGCCAGGCCACCAATCATCTTTTTAACTTTTCCAATCGAACACTCATTCTCACAACTCGCCACAATAACGAAGCTCAATATTACCTAATCGAAGCCGCAACGAACCACACTCAAGCAGCGTATACCGCTGATAATAGCATTGCGCCTATCGTTTTATCACAACATGCTATCGACCAATTATCACAAAAGAAGGTACGGGAGCGCCGATATTGAGTACCTCCGGGGGGCTCGGATCTTTTGGAGGGGCACTCGGACCCAGAAGATAGCTCATCCCCGCAAACCCAGGCCCCAGGCCGATCTCCGGGGTTAGGGTGGGAGTGTAGTAGTACACCGGTCGGGAGCCCTAACCATCCGCTGGAACGCCTCAACATCGCCCAGAAACGCCTAAAATGACACGAATGAAACGGAAAACCACCCTAACGTTAGGGTACTGTTAGGCTAACAGAACCCTAAACCCGGCCACTTTAGGGTACTGTTAGGGCCCAACACCTTACTTTACCACCTTAGACGGCACTCACAGTTAGGGTCGGTTAGGGCGGTTCGTCTCAAGACCTAACTACAAGGGGCATAGGGACTTAGGAAAAAGGGAAAAATCAGGAGGTTATGTTTTTTTGAAGTACCTAATATCGGCGTTGTTTCACTACCTATTGTGAACTATCATGTTGTGATACAGCGCCACCAGAGACAGCCATAAACCCCTTCCACCAAAACGCGGGGCTGGCCGCAGCAATTCTCACAGAGTATAAGAATCGCGTGTACGAGCCGAGCCTTGGAGCAAATGGTGGTTGGGGTCCGGGAAGAAAACCAGCAATCCTGTACTCTCTCAAGGACGGAAACAAGCGAATACCCTTTATCAACATCGCACGCCGCCCGCAACCCACCACAGCGCGCTCCACCGAACTCGAGCCCCAGTACATCCCCAGTTCATTCCCAGGCTACGACGCCATCCCCGAGATGGAACACAGAGCGTGCAGGGCTCTCAGAGACTCCTTCGACCCGCTCCTTATAACGGAATGGGACCAAAGAATTGAAGCCTACGACACGCACAAAAAGGCACACCTACGCTTAGCGTCTTTGACGTACACAACGTGGAAAGAACGAGGCAACACGTTCTCTTCGATCGCGGGGATTCACACTCACAATCGCTTCGTTGAAACCGACGACGGCCCCGAAGAACAAGCCGCGATACCGCGATTTAAGTGCAGCGTCGAGGATTGCCACTGGGGAACTGCGCCCAGTAGGAGCCTCGAACACCCCTTCCCACTACGCCCAACCATCTACTGTCAGTACCATCTTAAGAAAAGGTCGGAGGTCGCCTTGGGTAGCGTCTATAAGAACCACCTGCCGCCAGAGTTGGTGAAACACGTCACCGACATCATCAACAACCCCGACGGCATGAGCGCGCGCGAGGAGCTTGCTACTGCCAAAGCGATCACCGCCACCCTCATGAGAAGTTTCACTTCGAATGAGGGTGACTTCGACGACCCCAAGAAAGCCGCCTTCATGGTGCAGATGCTCGACAAGGTGACGAACATCGCCGAGAAGCAGGCCCGAATCAGCGAGAAGCAGGACACCAAGCTGAACTACAAGCAGGTTCTCGTACTCATCAGCGCCACCGTCGAGAAGGTCCTTCAGGTGTTGGGTAAGAACGACGACCCCAAGCACTTGTTCCTGACGGTGCTGCCGGACCTCCCTTGGCCCGCAGGTGTCGCCAAGATCACGGGCGCCGAGGGTCTAATCGGGCGCAAAGGCGAGTTGATCCTGCCGCAGAAGCCAGCGGAAAAGAAGCTAATCATTGACGCAGAGTTCGAGGGGCTGGATAGTACCCCGCGAGAGCAAGCCAAGCCGATCCTCGAGCCACACGAGTACGCCCCCTTGGTTCCGAGAAGTATGATCGCCGGGGCGGCCGACTACGTGCCGAGGATCGAAAAGTGGCGATGCCCGGACGACAACTTCATCTTGTATGAGGACGTAGACGTACCGAACACGAGTCCTGTGGAACTGCTCTGAGTAACTTTTTACGAAGAGCAGTTATACTGCAATCGCGACCTGAACATAATAGGTGCCGATGTGTTAGCAGCCGGTAAGTGGGTACAAGACGGGCCGACGGCCAAGGAGGCTGCGCGCACTGCGCCGCTGGCGTCCCTGTTCAGGGCGCTGCAATTCGAGAGCCGCTTCGGAGGACACACGAGAGAGCCCTTTTCGGTGCTGCACCACACCCTTTGGGGTGCCGAAGCACTGCGCGCGGACGGGCAAGCGCCGGAGATCGTGGACACCTGGCTTCTGCACGACTTGCACGAGGTTATCACGAAGGACGTTCCGCGACACGTAAAGTGCGCTTGTATGAAGCAGATAGGCGACTTCTTCGACGAAGGTGTGAAGGGCCGCACAGACCTGCACACCAAGGAACTCCTTCCAAGCGCGATCAAGAATCTGGACCAGACCATCATCGCTGAGGAAGTATTTCAGTTCGGCCTTGAGGGATGGGGTAAACTTCCCGAGAGCGCAGAGGCGCCGCGCCCGGCGGTGATCTCAGCCATCAAGAAAGTGTGGCGGTACGCCAGCAAAGGACGCACACAAGCGTTCGGCGCCAAAACACAGGCCCCGCAGAGAATTGCGGAGTGGTTGACTGGGAGCAACCAGTCGCGTATAAAGGGCTTCGAGTGGGTGCTGGAAGGACTACAGTTCACCGAGATAATGTAAGAACTTGTTCGCACATTATCTCAGCAAACCGGAGCTAACAGAACGATGTCAGAAGCAGCAACACGCACCTGGCCCCCGCAGGGATTCAGCTACGGCAACCGCATGTTGTCGGGGAACATGGAACGACACCCGGTGCTGCCGAAAGATGAACGCACGGTCGAGAAGATTCAGGCCGCGCTGATCGAGAAGAAGCGGCTAACGGTGCCGGACGTCATCCGCCACGACGTCTGCACCAAGAGAACCCTTCTCGGCATGAGCATCGCCGAAACCCTTCTACTCGCGAAAAATTTCAAGCCGTACGGTAGGTTGTTCTGCGCCGCCTGCAAGAACTACTTTCCGCTGGAGTCCTTCACCTGGGCAGAGGATGGGCAGAGGATCGCATGACGCGCGAAGAGATGGCAAAGGTCATGGAGAAGGTCTTCGCTGAGTGTACAGCCCTCCGCGGGGCGGGGCAGAAAGAGTACGCGCACCGAGATGACAACGCCTTCGCGAACTTCGAGCGCGTCGCCGAGCGCATGGGGATCAGTCGCGAATCGGCGCTGATGGTGTACGCCGAGAAGCACCTCGACGGTATCCACTCGTACATCCAAGGACACAAGAGCCAGCGGGAATCGGTCACGGGCCGGATCAACGACGTGATTGTGTATATGTGCCTGCTGCGTGGGATGGTCGAGGAGAGCACTGAGCCTAAATCAGAGAGGGCTGCCAACTACAACAAAGACGGTTATTGCTGGAACTGCGTGGAAGATGTGCATTCTGGTTGTTTCAAGGATGGATGCCAATGCAGGCCCTGCTCGAGGTTAAAGTAGTCATGAAAAAGTACCACGTAGCCTGGGTTCCCGCATGCATCTGCCCTTGCACGAAGATACCCGACAGGCCAAACGCCCTTAGCCTGGGATTCAACCAGGCGAAAGAGATCGAGGCCGACACCAAAGATGGTCTCGAGTTGCCGCAAGGCACCGGGTTCCGTAGTATCAAGTGCTGTAACTGCGGCAAGGACACGCAATACTCGCTCATGTTCGTGTTCCAGAAGATTGACCGATACGGAGCGGCGGCGCTGAACACTGTGCGTGACGACTTTCTAAACCCTCGCGGGTGGGTGCTTGCGGGCACGGTCGAAGCGCACACAACCTCAAGCTACGGACTGAACTAATGAACGCCGCCGCTCGCGCGCAGTGCCCGCACGATAACTTCCTCAGCGCTGAAAGCCCCTGGAACGGCGAGAAGTACGGGCTGCTCTACTGCGACGCCCCTTGGAAGTACGGCAACTACACCGACAAGGCGCACGGCGCAGCAGCAGCGCACTACGCGGGTATGACCGTCGAGCAGCTTGCGGCGTTGGACATTAGCCGCTACGCAGCGGACGACGCTACGTTGTGCATGTGGGCGACGTGGCCGAAGCTCGATGAAGCCATGAAGCTCGGGGAGGCGTGGGGATTCCGGTACATTACCGGGTTCCCGTGGATCAAGTATGTACCGAGTTACGCTGACGCAATCAACGTCACCGACCCTAAGACTGGAACCCAATACTTCCATGTCAAGCAGGGGTGCGGTTTCGTCGTTTATCAGTGTTCCGAGCCCCTTCTGTGGTGGCGACGCGGCGACCCAAAGCGAGACGAAGATTTTGTTAAGCAGGTGGGGCTCCTCACTGGCATGGACCAGCGCACCTTCTGGGCACCAATCGGCCCTCACTCTCGCAAGCCCCCTGAATTGAGATGGCAGCTCGGCAGGGAATTCGCGAGCAAGTCCAAGCTGGAACTGTTCGCGAGAGAGTTCTGCCCCGGCTGGACGTCGTGGGGCGCAGAGATCGGGACAATCCTTAGCAAGGACGGAGTTCACTATGTTGATCCAACCCGCGCCCGAGAAGGGCAAGGTGCATTTCCCGACATGCCAGTTGAAGAACTGCTTGGCAAGGTCCGACCTTGAGTACACGTCGGTCATGTACCCCCGACTGACGATTGGGTTCATGAGGGAGAACACGGACCCTTTCGACTTCCGCTTCGGGCAAATGGGCAGCGAGATGATGGAGATGCGCGCGGCGCTCGCCATCTGCGTAGCGTGCCGGAAGGACCACAGGAAGGTTCACCGGATTAAGCACCAGCTTGCAACGAAGCTGATCCAGCAGGCGAAGGCGCGCGGCGACAAGAAGTTCATGGTCCTCGATAACCTCATCGCGCTGGTGTGGGAGTCGAACCCGGAGCAAGGACCGCCCGCGCCTCCGCCGGGTGTTGAGATGGAGTTGACGTTTGGGGAGGAGAAGCCCAAGTGACGAGCGACGAAATTGCCGAGAAGTGCGGCCTCGAGCCGCCGGAGCAGTTCAGGATCAACCAGGAATGGAAGAACGTGGATGCTTTCTCCATCCACGGAGCCCTTGGGCCGGAGACGCCCCGTACCACCACTACGCGCGACGTGCTGTTTCGTCGCACTGGACGGACCACCGAGATCGCCATAGCAGCCGCCGCTGCGATCAGCGAAGGCGTAGAAGTAGTCATCAAGGCGCCGAACTTCAAACGACAACAGAGACTTGCTCTGCGAGTTCAGGCGCTGTGCAGGCAGGCCGGAATCCCCTTCGAGGGGAAGATTCTCGGCGACTCTATGGGCAGGCACCGCGCCGTCGCGTTCTCGGATCACCCGTAGGCGATGTCATGCCCGGCCATCCAATTCAGCACCAGCAAGATAACGCTGCACGCTCGGCAGAGCTTGCTCGTCAACAGCCCCGCACGCTTCACGGTCGGGACGTGCGGACGCAGATTCGGGAAAACGCTTGGGCTTCTTATCAAGCTGGCGAAAACGGCGTGCAAATTCCACCCGCGCTCCAACGTGCTCTACTGGTGGTGCGCGCCCACATACGCGAGAGCGGTCAAGGCATTTGAGGAGTTTGAGCGGGCCATGCGCGCAGTTATCGCGCGCAGCGCCCGCGACGACTACTCCATCACCCTTCTCAACGGAGTGCGTCTTGAGTTTGTTTCGCTCAAGGAGTGGGGCAATCGTAAGGGCGATGGCCTTGACGGTGTGGTTTTTGACGAAGCGGCCCGCTGCCCGGCGGCTGCATGGACGGAACTGGTTGCCCCCGCATTGATGGACAAGAAGGGATGGGCGGTGCTCATCTCTACTCCGTGGGGCCGTAACTGGTTTTACCGAGAGTACATGAAGGGTGTTGCAGGGAGCCCCACGAATGATCCTACATATGCCGCGTACCGATTCCCGTCCTCCGACAATCCTTACCTTGACCTCGAAGAGATCGAGGCGCTGCGTCGTAGTCTACCCGAAGATACGTTTCGACAGGAAGTTCTGGCGGAGTTCTTGGTTGACGGGGCCGGGGTATTTCCAGGGATACTTAACCTGGTGCCGACACACGAGGAGCTTATCCGTGGTTTTGGAATCTTAGGCTGCGTGCACAAGCCCGTTAGGTCGTACATTGGAATAGACCTCGCGAAGCATCAGGACTTCTCCGTCATTCATGAGGTGGGGGTGTACGATGGTGTTCGGGCACAAACCATTACCTGGGAGCGATTCACGCAGGTTGATTGGAAAGTCCAAGAAAAACGAATCATCGAGGCTGCTCAGAAGAACAATGCCAAGGTCTCCATTGACTCCAGCGGAGCAGGAGACCGAATCTACGAAGAATTGCGTGACCAAGGGGTTGATGTATTTCCTGTGAAGTTCTCATCACCGTCGAACCGCCAGCAACTCTACAACAACTTGAAGCTCGCGATCTCCAAGGGCGTCTTCTCGATGCCTAAGTGCGAAGCCACTAAGGTCTTCTGGGACGAACACGAGTCCTTCGAGTACCAACTCACCGATGGCGGTAAGCTCACAATGGGGCCGCCGGATGGGGAGCATGACGACTCTGTAGCCGGCGCGGCGCTCGTTGTTCACGCGATGCTTCGTGATTCCAAGAACGGAGATTTCAGTGAGTTTGAGGCCAAGAATCAGATAAAAATAGTTAACGATCTTGCATCAATTCCTCGGGAAGTGCTTAATATACAATTAGACGCGATCAACGGAGCGGACCCCAATAGTCCGTTCGCAGGCGGATTCCACTCGCCGTTCTCTGGCGGACAATTCTTCGGGGGTTCCGATGGGGATGTATACTGATATCCGCAGGATTCTCGCCAACGCGGTTGGCCGCCCCATTCCACGCCAGAAGCCTCTCTCCAAGAAAGAAGCCCGCAAGATCACCCAGCAGGGGGACCTCGCGCCGCTACGCATTGGCGGCGAGTACGAGGAACCCGAGCTTGGGATGCTCGTCAAGCAGCTCTACTACGAGGGTCGTGGAACTGAGGTCGCATTTCCCGTCAAGACGGAAGCGTTCGGCCCCTACAACCCCGCCCACGTACCGCTGTGGGTTTTGAAGATGATGCGTCGTGATTTCGCGATCAAGCTCGCGAGCGGCGCGTTCTTCGGCCCGTTGTTGAACTCTGACCGCTACTACCTTGAGGGTGGCGATCCGAAGACGCGAGGACTCACGGAGTTTTACACGCGCCCCCTGCTTCCGAAACTGCTTCGTACGGGATTGCAGAATGCAGCGCACTTTGGTTTCCAGGCGCACGAGATCGTCTTCGACGAAGCCAAGCCCACAATCTCCTTCAATACGGACGGCGGCGGGTCCACGCAGCTCCGCAACGCGATCATCCCGAGAGCGTTCAACGATCTCGACCCCGAGATGGTCGAGTTGTATTTCGACCAGGATACTGGCAAGTTCGAGGGCATTGAAGCCGGTTTGTATGCTGCGCACAGCAGCATGATGCAGCTCGACGAGCCTAAGTTTCTTCCAGCCACGAAGATTTTCCTCACCACGTACGGACTCGAGTTTGGCAAATTCCGAGGGAACTCATGGCTCGTATCCGCCTACAACCCGTGGTGGTGGAAGAACGTCGGCTACCTGTACTGGGGGCGTTTCCAGGAGCGCCTGGGGATGGGTGTGTACGTGGGACGCGCGCCCAACGAGAAGCGAATGACCCCTGGTGGCGTTTTTCAACACTGTATCAACATGGTCACTGGACTACTTCTCCAGCTTCGGCAGGGCGGGGTTATCACCCTCCCACACGAAACCGATGACAAGGGGAATCAGAAGTTCGGTGTTGAACTTCTTGAGTCGAAGAACGATGGCGAAGGCTTCAAAAAGTGGATCGACCACCTCACCATCTCTGTGATGCGTGGGTTGATGATCCCTGATCGCCTCGTGATACAGGATGGCGCAGGCTCCTTCGCCGGGCAAGAGGCCACGGCAGAGCAGTTCTTCGCCATTCAGGAAGCTACGGTTGACGATACTTTCCTTGAGGCGTACAATCAGCAGGTAGTGGCGCCGATCATTCGTTACAATTATGGCAGCGGCGCTCCGGTCCCGCGCTACGTCGCGGCGCCACTGAATCCCGCGATTCGCAAGAACTACTTCGACCTCATCAAGGGAATGCTTACGGTCCCCGTGAAGCAGAGCAAGGAAGCGGCGCCGAAGAAGAAGGCGGTCGGTGTGGGGGTTTCGCTCTCCGCAGGTCAGATGCCGCCCACGCCTTCGCACCCGGTGGGGGCGCCAACGAGAATCGGAGATGCTCCGGCGCTCAAGGCTCCGGACACTACGAAGCCTGTGGGACACCCAGACAACCCGCTACCCGAGGCGCCGCCTCCGAAGGAGGAGTACACCCTTCAAGGCACGCTCGACGTCGTGCGTATGGCAAAGAACTTGGCGTTGCCGATTCGCCCAGAGAGCGAGTGGCTTCAGACCGACTCGGCCCCTCCTCAACCGCCAAATTCTGTAGGAAAAAATGTAGGGTTTGCCGAAGACCCCTCCATGTCCGATAAAGAGAAGCATGGCGAGCGAAGTCCCACAGGGACCAGATTGTCTGTCGCGGAGTTTAAGGAATTGATGCCGGACGCCGCAGAGCGTGCTAAGCATGAGACGCACTTGCATTTGAATGTAGAGGGTGCTCAGGTGCAGGCGCCTGCTCCTGTGGTGATTCCGGCTCCGCAAGTAGTGGTGCATAACCAGCAAGACGCACAGCCCGCCCCTACAATTCCAGCAGCGGTGAACAATATTACAATTCATGCACCAAAGCCCGTGATTATTCCTGCTCCGGAAGTGACAGTAAATAACGCACCCGTCCTTGAAGTTAAGCTCCCACCGCCGCGAGATCGTAGGGCTGTCGTCACGAATCATTCCGACGGTACTCAAACGGTTGAGATTACTACACCCGCCCCGTCGCAGGAGTAGCGCAGCATGGCCGCCTACACGACTGTCCGCGCTGGTAAGTGGTCCGACACCGTC
>OFRM01000119.1_pt1 | contig 34712 bp, 41 predicted proteins | sample 1543101 | NCBI WGS metagenome assembly OFRM01 (sample SAMN07774223, study PRJEB24372) | wastewater metagenome | isolation source: Exp Tend VB 0WW | collected 2016-02
AGGCATCATCGAGCTTTCGAAGGAGATCTACACAGGCCGCGGCTGTCATTACCACGAGTCGAAGCACCGCTGGCACTGGCCGAAGTTCGACGCAAACATTCGCTTCCTGCAGATGGAGAGCGAAAGCGACTATGCAAAAGGCCAGGGTGGCGGATTGCACAACGCCTACTTCGACGAGCTACCAAAATTCACTGAGCTGCAGTACACCTTCCAGTTCTCTCGTATCAGAAAGCCGAAAGGCTCACCAATTCAGACTTACGTCAGAGCGACAGCTAACCCGCCAGAAGACAACGATCCTGGCATCACATGGATCATCAAGCGCTGGGCGCCCTGGCTTGATCCTGAGTACCAGGCGCGCACGGGCCGCAAGCCGGCCAGATCTGGTGAGCTGCGGTATTTTGCGCAGAAAGGTGACGGAGAGATCGAAGTCGAGAAAGGCCATTCCGGTTCATGGTCCCGCACTTTCATCGCTGCATCGTGGCGTGACAATCTCAGCCTCGACCAGATCGAGTATGAGCGATCGCTCGATATGCTGCCCTACCTGCAACGCGAGCGGCAGAAGAACGGCAACTGGACGATCCGCCTCGGTGCGGGCAAAGTCTTCGCGCGTGATTGGCTGGGACGTTTTGCTGATGCTTTCCCTGAAGGCGTTCAGAAGAAGCGCTTTTGGGATCTTGCTGCAACTGAGAAAAAGATCAAGAACAGCTCAGACCCTGACTATACAGCCACTGCTCTCATTGCTCAGAAAGGAGAAGACATATTCATCCAGATCATGCGCGATCGCCGGCCTGCAGCCAAGGTTCTGCCGTGGCTCTATGATCGGGCCCGTTCAGAGCCTGGCGTCGTTGTTGGCTTCGAGCACGAGGCTGCTGCATCAGGTAAAATCGTGGCCGACCAGATTATTCGCGGCCTGGCTGAAATGTCACGAGCCTGCTATGCAGTCAGCCCTCGAGGCGCTGACAAAGTACAGCGCGCCCTGCCTCTTTCCGTCATCGCAGAACAGGGGCGTCTTGTGCTGGTGAAGAGCCCGACCACGTCGTTCGATGAGATCATCAACGAGTTTCATTCATTCCCTGACGGAGCGCACGACGACATGGTCGATGCGGCGTCTGGTGCATTGCATTTATTAAAGCACGGTAACACCGTGACTCAAGCGAGATGGGGTTACTGATGCAAGGACTGACAGTAGACGATTTTTATAATCTTTACCACGGCGGCGAACGCTTCCTCAAGAAGTACCTGTGGAAGATTGCTTTCGACGAACCGGAGGAGATGCACCAAGCGAGGTTCAATGACACCGCGTACTTCAATCTATGCGCTCGCGTGATCAATACCTTCATGGGCTTTCTGTTCTCGCCGCCGCCGGTTATCACACCGGGAACGGTCGACATCTTTCTCGGTCTGAAAATACAGCGCGCATCATTGCACACGCTGATCGGCGGTAATTCGCTGGCCGTGGCTCTGCCTGATGGCATCAGCATTTTCAGCCGCCAGCAGTACAAGGTCGACCCTGAAAGCGGCATCATCACTGCAAAGCACGCAGACGGTGAGATGATCATCGAGAAAGAGAAGATCTTCGTCACCCGAGAGAGCGCAGGCAAGCGCATTGAGTATGTGCGCGATAAAGACGCGGTGCAGATCGTGCGTTTCAACGAGGGCGGTCTTTCACTGCTCACTGACGTTGCACCGCTGAACGTCAGGCTCTACAATTACGAGGCGTCACAGGATCAGCACTCGAAGAACTCGAACTTCCACGTCTCAAGCGGCCCGGCGTCGCCAGATGGCAAGATTCGGCCCTTTCAGCATTTTGACCGCGGCATGAACGGCTCAGAGTTCGCCTTTCATACACCTGACACCAGCGGTATGGACCGCAACGAAGCACGCATCAGAGAGACACGCATGGCCATTGCTTATGTTGTCGGTCTTGAGTCGCAGCTGTCTGACCGTCTGACTCCGCCTTCGGGTTTCTCGTATCAGTTCCAGATGTTCACGCCGATGTCGGTGACGATGGGCATGGCGATGAACATCAATTACAGCTTTAAGCTGCTTTGTGAGTCATACAAACGCCAGACCGGGAGCGATCCTGGTACCGTGACATTGGCGCCGCGGCTGTCCATAGATACAGCAACCGACAAATTCAATAAAGCCCGCATGCTCAAGGACGAGGTGCGTGACGAAGAGGTCATTAAGGCGTGTCAGATCGCCATGGCTTCTGATGTGTTCGGAGAGATCGCACCCGACAAACTCGACACGATCAAGAAGTCACTCGAAGCCACTGGCGGCAGCGCTATCGACCGGCCTTCTGGCAACATCACGTTTCCAAATTAAGAAAAATAGGAGAAAACCATGGAAGAAGATAAACCACAAAAGACGAAGAGAGCAGACCTCTTTCAGCTCATTTTCGTGCGCAATATCGGCAAACGTCAGGAACGCACAGTTCTTGCGAACCAGATGACGCACGAGGTAGCGCAGCAGCTGCGCGATGCGTATGCAGAGATCGGTGCGCGCAAGATCGAGTCACTGCGAGAAGAACTGCGCAAGGCAGAGCTTGAGGCCGATAATAAGGCGATCCAGCAGAAGAACGCTGCGATCGCTCAGGTCATCGGCAAGAGCGAGACGACCACGTTCTCGATCACGCTCGATCAGGAGTCGAATGCGGCTTTCCTGAAGCCGAAGCTGCCCGACTTTCCGCGCGAAGAAGCGGCGAGGTCTGAAGCGGCAGAGCCAGCAAAAGCGAAACGCGGCAAGACTGCAGAGTCTGAAGCGGCAGAGTAAGTATGCCGACGCCAGAAGAAATTGCAGCGGCGGCAGAAGCGGCCAAGAAGGCAGCCGAAGGTGGCAAGCCAGTAGATGATGCGAATACGGATTTCAAGAAGCATTACAACGAAGGCTTTAATGCCGCGTTGAAGTTCTTCGAGCAGTACGCGAAGCCAGGACAGCTGACGCCAGAGCAGCTGCAGGCCGAGATTCAGAAGCTGGCAGCCGAGAAGAAGAAGCCGACCTACACCAAGCAGGACGACGACGCGCTCGAAAAGCTCAAGAACCTTGAGCTTGAGAACCAGAACCTGAAGGCAGAATACGCCCGCAGTATTGTCCGCGGGTCGCTGTCGTCAGAGCTCAGCCAGGCTGGCGCCATTGACGTCGAAGACGCACTGCTCGGCATTGAGTCACGTTTCGAGATTCGCAAGGTGGACGGCAAAGACCTGATTTTCAGGAAGGGCGCCACTATACCGGAAACCGTAAACGGCAAAGAGGCCACGGTCAAAGACTTTGTGCTCAAGTACAAAGCCGAGAAGCCGCATCTTTTTCGCCAGGGCGGCGCCGGTCTCGAGACAGACATCAGCGCTGGTGCTGGTGACTTCAATGTGACCGACGACCAGCTACGCGATCCGAACTTTGTGAAAGCACTCAAAGGCACAGGCCAGTATGACCAGATCTTCGAAAAGAAGCCGGTCGATCTGAAGCGTGTGCGTGCCTACATGGAGACCATGCGCTAATTTTTCACGGGTTTCGCTATTGACAAACATCGGTAGCGAAACCATCTGATACATCAGCCCGAATCGGGCATCGGTTGAGTGAACCCGTCACTCCGTCAGCGGCAACGTCAGCTGCAAACTGCCTACCGGGGCCGCCGGAATACAAAAACGGAGAATACAATGGATTTAACCACGCAAACACAGCTTGCGCTGACTAACTTCTCAAATCAGTTCGTCGGCCAACTGTATCGCAGTCTGCCCATCATGGGCATGATCAATCTCAACAAACCTGCAGGCATCATGCAAAACGCCGGTGTGTACAACATACCAGTGCAAGGCTTGAACCTGACAGCGAACACCCGTTCAGCGGGTCAGCTGGTCGTTGACCAGGAACCAGACGCGGAAGCTCGCGCGATCACGTTCGATGAGAACTATGTCGCGTTTCCTGTCGATGCAGGCTGGGCCTCTCAACCGAACGGCCGTTCAACCGTTGAGAACAACATCAAAAATGCAGTCAGCGTACTCACTAAAAAAGTGCTGCGCAAGCTGCTGCTCGAACTGGCAATCCGTGCAGGTGTCGCTCAGGTCAACACGATCGGTACAGATCTCGTGCTCGCAGACTTCCAAGAATGCCGCACAACTCTGACCGACAACGAAGTCGACGATGCAGATCGTCTGATGGTGCTCAGCACTGTTCAGATGAACAACGCGCTCGGCATTGACCAGTACTCGCGCTACGATGCAAACGGCGTTCCTGGTGTTTTCGGTGATGGCCGCGTCGGTCGCATCGAAGGCTTCACAGCCGTCGAATCGCCTTACGTGTACAGCCCCGCAGCGAACCAGCACATCGGCATCGCACTCGCACCGTCTGGTGTTCATGGTGTAATGCCTGCGCAGGAAGTTTTCGCGGACGGCATGCGCATGAAAGTCGGCGCTGAGAACGATGGTGTGCGTCTGTACATCATGCAGGAGCCTATGGAGCGCTCAAACGGTGGCTACCGTATGATCGTTTCAACGGTCTCAGGCTTCCGCCTGACAGACCTGCGCAAAGCGGTCCAGATCCTTGGCAAGTAGGTTAGACTACGTCAAGGCCCTGTCTGCCGAGTATGGCTTGGGGGTGCGTGCAATAGTGCGCACCCTTCTCGCCATCATGGCGGGCCGTCTCGATAAAATCCGCCTGCTGAATGAGATCATCGCAGCAATGGCGGCGAGAACGTGGGCATCTGAGCGAGCGATAGCAGTCGGAGTGTTTTCAAGTGTTATAGGCCAAAAGACACCGAATCTCCTGCCGCTCTCTGAGATGCTGAACGAATACCGAAGGCTGCACAATGAGCGCCTGGCTGGCTACCAGACACTCGTCAACGAGTCCGCGAAGCAGATCATTTCGATCGGCCGGCGCGGTCAGGACATTATACGCGAAATTCCGCTCAATGTTATTGAAGACCAATACCTTAAAGGCGGGTCAGGTCTTTCGATCAAAGACGCAATCATCGCCGAGTTTCAGAAGAGAGCGAACCCGGCACTCGGTGAGAAGATCGCGGCCGGGTATTCACCGATCGACACTGAGCTGCGCAAGTATGTGCCGGTCGTGTCGAATGGTGAGCGCTTTTATCTCAAGACTCAGTTCGGCACTATGCGGTCTTACGATGTCGAGCATTACGCCGAGCTGATAGCCTCAACCACTACCACCGAGGCCGGGTATAATGCCCAGGAGCAACGCGCGCGCGATGTAGAGACTCGCCTGGTGAAGTTCAACAGCACCGGCAAGGGTAAACAGTGGTATTTGAAGCAGCAAGACTACCGCTGCGCCGCTGTCGACGGGCAGATTTTCTCGATCGAGGAAGGCGGCACGACGATCCGTGGGCGTTACTTCAAGTCATGGCGTGAAGTCCTCAATGGTGATTATCACACCTGCCATCCGTTCTGCGATCATTACTTCAGGCCACACAGCGAGGCGCTCGTATGATTTATTCAGTATTTGATACCGGCACGCCAGAAACTGGCGCAGAGCCAGCGCTTTGCACCGTCGCCGAGGCAGACCAGGGCATGCGCCAGTTTCCAGCCTGGTCCGTAAAGACCACTGAGCAGAAAGAGGCGGAGATCCTTGCTGTCAGTGCGCTGCTCAGCGATCTCGATCTGTACTATGGCGTGAAGGTAGACGACGAGCAGCCATTCGAGTTTCCCCGCTACATCACCGGAGAGTCTGACGTGTTCACCACTGCCGGGCAGCGTCGCAAGGTAGTCGCTGCGATGGTCGTCTGGATCACCTACCGGCTCGGCCAGGTGCTGACCGGAGTCGATTCAGCCTCTCTCGGTGATGAATCAGTCAACCATCGCGGCGCGCAAATCCCCTATGAGGTACGCGGCCTTTTGTGGCCGTACATCCGCAGATGAACGTCGCACTGCTAAAAATACTCTCTTACGAAGCCGTTCAGGCAGAGACGAACGACTCAGGCGAGCGCGCGTATGATGCGCCGGTCGATATTCTCGGCAAGATCATCAAAGAGACACGGCGCAACTGGCAGAACCCGCTCGAGAAAGCGATCGTGCATAATGTGCTCTATACTCCGGCAGATGTTACAATGAACTCACGCGTGCGCAGACCAGGCGACGCGAAAGGCTATATCATCAAGCAAGACTTGGAGAACGGCAAGTATGTCCTTGAGTGATCAGCTGGCAAAGAAGAAGCACCGGGTGAAGCTCGCCGTCGAGCGTATCGCCGACATGGTCGCAGAGACTGCGGCGGAGCGCTTTGCGGCCAAGGGGCCGAATTTTCCGTCAGAGCTTTCGCTCGCCAAGCAGATTGTGCCGCTCAAAGTCAAAGACACCGGCAAGAAGTTCGAGTGCATCGTGATTTCGAGCGCCCGTTCGCGTAGCGGTTACGATTACGCGAAGCGGCAGCATGATGACCCGAACCTGCGGCACGTAGTCAACCCGCCTGGCGGGTCGTCTTTCGCAGACTGGGGCCGCGGGTCTACCCGTGAGAAGCGTTATGCTTCGGGGCTCAAACTGGCCGTTGGTTCGCCGAAATTCCCGCTCAAATACATGGAGAAAGCGGCTGCAGTGCGCAGGGCTGACGCAGTGAAAGAACTGAAGGCGGCGCTCGCATGACCTCCGTCGATTATCTGCATACCGTGCTGAAAAATGCGCTCACGGGCCAGAAGGTCAAGAAGCATACATCATCAGAGAACGGCGACATGATCGTTCTGTCTCTCGTGCCAACAGGTATCAGGCGCACGGTCGATGGTAAGCAGAACTTTCGCGAAGAGTCGGTGCAGATAGACTGCAGCCGCGGGAAAATTAAAGCCGTCGGTGAGGATGATTACAGCTCGCTCGAATTTGTCAGCGACAAGATCAAAGAGACGCTGCTCGGCATGCACTTGACCGAAGAGATCGTACTTATACAGCTCGAAAATGAAACGGGGTTCGCTCAAAACGGCAACAGCCAGGAGTATTTCTGGACCGGTTGGTTTCGCGTTCGGCTGGATTTAAGTAATTACGCATAGGATTCACAGGAGGAAACCATGTTTAAAAAACTTTTAGGATTCGGGATTCTTGAGCTGACCCCGTTCTCAGACGACGCGTTCACGCTTGATACACCCAATAAGGTGACGATCACTCTGGAAGACCAGGACGCGGAAGACGAGGCGACCTGCGAGTTCGCGAAAGAGGTGGAAACACTGATTCGCGCGAACAACGCAAAGGAAGTCTACACGAAGCCGAACAAGAAAGCGGGCATGATGACGCTCAACATCATCAACCCGATTCGCGATGAGGTCATCGCCCTGGCCCTGCCTGATTCGCAGAAGATCATCGACGGTGTCACGCCGACGAAAACGAAGATCGAGATTTACGACACGCCGGGCCTCGTGCTTAGCGAGTGGCAGAACAGCTTCAAAGCGGTATTCAAACCCGTTGGCGCTGATCAGGTTGCTCTCGGTGCTCAGTACTGGACGACCTTCCCGCGTGCGGTGATCATTGCGAGCTTCAAAGGCTCTGCAAGTGCGAAACCGGCAAAGTCGAAACTCGAGGTTCTGTCATGCGGTTCACCGGTGGCTATCTTGGGCGACGAAACGGCTGAAGCGTAAGCGAGCGACTGATGCTGGACTTCTGGCAAGAGTGGCGTGATGTGATGAGACATAACCACCCGGTAACGGTGGAAGATGTGCTCATCAATTTCAAGATCGAAACGGGGAAACTCGAAGAGCTTGAAGCACGCGTGCCTCGCCCTCTGCCAGAAGATTCACCGAATGAGGCCTTGAAAAAAGGCCTCATGTCTTTACTGGTACGGCTCAAGCAGTACCCACAACGCCGGGCGATCTGGCGCAAGACCAAGAAGGTCAGAAAGCAATTAATGGCGCCCGCAGAACTGCGCCGCAAATACGAAGGCGAAGAGCTTTATTCAACACAGCTGCCATTTATCACCGATTTTGCATACATCCTCGATTTATTCGCGCACGAGTACGGCTGGACTGAGCGTCAGGTGCGTGACTATCCATACGCCGCCGTGAGCGAGCTGATTCTCGCTATGGAGAACCGCTGGGTGCGCCAGCGTTCTGACATGGTGAACGCGGCACACCCATCTGAAGAGGCGCTCGATCAAATGACCGATTACCCGAAGCGCCGCGGGGTGAAGATACCGCCGCACGTTATTGAGCAGGAGAACATCCGCAAAACACAGCAGTTCCATGCCGCATGGCGTGGCGACTCTGAAGGAAGACAGGTTCACTGATGCCCATTGAAGAAAAGATCAGTGTCGATTATTCAGAGCTGGACGACGCCGAGAAGGCGGCCAAGAGCCTCGAGACGACGGTCAAATCGTCAGAGGCGGCACAGAACAAGGCTGTCAAAGAAGGCATCAACGAGCGCACGCAGACGATCCGCGACGGTCTCGCGGCTCAGCTGAAAGAGACCAGGGCGGGATCTCAGGCGCGTGTCAAGGAAGCGCAGGAAGCGCTGCGCAAAGAAGAGATCAGCGAGAAAGAATATGCGAAGCGCATGGTCGCGATTCAGGCCGAAGCGCAGAAGCAGATCGTAAGCCTGAAGGCAACGCGCCAGCAGCTGCTGCCGCAACAGGTTAGCCAGGCGGCAGCAACGTCAGGCGGCCTCGGTGGCTTTGCGGTCGGCGCGCTCGGTGTCGGTGCGTTGGGCATGGGGCTCAAGAGCCTTGCGCAAGCAGCGACACAGGCCGAGTCAACATTGCAGGGGCTCGACTCTGTCGTCGGGTTCAAGCTCGGCAAGCAGTCAATCCCGCAGGCGCACGAAGAGCTTGAGAAGATCACCAAGACGGGTTTGCTGTCGAAGTCAGACGGCGCGGCGGCGATAAAGAACCTGGTGTCGATGGGCTTTGCATTAGACGATGCCACCAACATCATTTTACGGAATACCGACGTCGCGGTGAAAAACCGCCAGGCGAACTACTCCGTCAGCGAGTCTGTGAAGATCTTCACGGAAGGCTTGAAGAACGGCAATTCGACGCTCACCGACGCAACGGGCATTCAGACAAATATCAGCGTGATGCTGAAGAAGCACGGCGCGAGCCTCGACGACCTGAACGACAAGGTGCGCGCCGGCGCCGCTCGCCAGGCGATCTTGAAAGAGGTCATGGCCGAGACTGCGCCGTTCATCGGTGATGCGGAAAAGGCGAGCAAGAGCTATGCCGGCGCGATCGCGAAACTCTCTGCCGCTTGGGACGAGACGAAAGCAGCTGGTGGCGGGTTTATCGCCGCGGTACTGACCCCGCTCATTAATATCTTCACCAGCGCACTGACGGGCCTGCGCGACTTCCTGAAGGACATGGACGGCGTGAACGCTGCCATCATCGCCATCACCGCGACTGCGGCCGTGGTCGTTGGCTGGGGCGTTTCTTTCATTGGCACCATGGGCGGCGTAGGTGGCATGATGGTCGCCATCAGTGCCAAAGCCACAGCCATGTGGGCCGCGATCACTGGCCCGATCGGGCTTGCCATCGGCCTCATCGCCGCGGCGGGTGCGGCCATTTACGCCATTTACAACGCCACGAAGCCTACACCAGGGCAGCTGCTGATTCAGGAAAAGCAGCAACTGGAAGCTCTGGTCAGAGAGACCGAGAACGCGAAGAACAAGACCGCCGAATATGAGAAGGCGAAGAAGCGTCTCGGTGATATTAACAAGCAGATCACCACCGAGTACGGCCCTTACCTGCAGGCTCTAGGCCTCGAAGAGAAGCAGCTCGAGAAGAACATCGGGCTGATTCGCGAGATTGACAAAACCCGCAAAGACGTGAAGAAGAACGTCAAAGACGAGTCAGGGTATGAGGTAGAGCTTCGCGTTCAGTACAAGAAAGAAGAGGTCGAAAGCCTCATCAATGAAGCTAAGGCCACGAAGCTCAGGCTCGAAGAAGCACTCAAGGTAAATCCGAATGCTGACCTCGGTCTCGGCAATTACTTCCAGAACATGGAAGACCGGATCAGGGAAGAGAAGATCAAGCTGCAGGCACTGCAGGAAGAAGCCGGGGAGAAGAAGCCAAAGGCCACGAAGTCGACAAATGTTCAGCCGGTGCAGGAAGCCTTCGTCGCTGACAAGACAACAGTGCAGCAGCTGGAAGATCTGCAGCGCTTTTACACGGCGCGCGCTGCCCTTGCCCGTGAAGGTGCCGAGGCCGATAAGATTGCCGAAGAGATGCGGCTCAACCAGCTGCAGCTCGATCTGGCAAAGCGCCGGTTTTACCTGCGCGACGGGTACCGTCAGGAGATCGTGTCTCTCGATGAGCTCGAGCGGCAGAAAGCGGGCCTTGAGGCCGCGTCTCTAAAGGCAGTAACGCAGACGCAGAAAGCAGATCTTGCCGCAGCGCTGAAAGTCAACCAGCAGAAACTGCAGATGGTGCAGAAGCGCATCCAGGCAGAAAGCCAGCTCGAGCAAGAGCACCAGAGCTGGAAAAAGAAAGCCGGTCAAGAGATGTATGAGTTCGGGCAGGCGTTATTGTCTGCAGAGGAAGGGTCATTTCTTAAGTATCTGGCGAATAAGCTGCGATCGTACACCGCAGAGAAGTCAGCCGAGCTTTACGCCGAGGCGGCGGGCTATGCAGCCACAGGGAATCTTGGGATGGCTGCACTTTATTTAGCCGGCGGGGCCGCGGTTCAAGCTGCAGGCGAACTTGGTGCGCAGGCCCTCGAAAAGGAAGCCGACAAGAAAGCAGGCAAACTTCAGAACAACGGGACCACACCAGACTTGGGAGGGATCTCATCGCCTTCAGCACCCGATTTCAGTGCAGCGACACCTGGCACATCTGTGACGAACGTGACCAACATAATCACGAATGAATACGGCACTTACATCAGAGAGGCAGACTTCATTCGCAAGCAAGTCCGACCCGAGATTCAGAAAATGGCAGCCGAGCGCGGCAAGGTGATGTTTAAATAATGGAAAGAAACATCAAGATCCAGTACAACCCGCAAAAGGAATTCGCGACGGAGAGCGCTGCAGGCCACAGCGTCGGCCTGATGACTGCTGACGAGCTGACGACCCTGCTCGCGTCTGTCTCGAAGATCTACGTCGACCCGGTAGATGGTGACGATGCGAACGATGGGGAGAGCGAAGCAGCTGCAGTACTGACGATGGCAGAAGGCATAGCCAAGGCCGTCGATGGAGATTTCGACGCCGTGGTTCTTATGCCAGGCTCGCACGGGTATCTTGCATCACACAACCTTTTCGGCAAGAAGCTGATCGCCAAGGCGGGCGCGCGCATCATCGACCTGGGCACCTATGGCAACACGTCTTTCACCACAGCCTTCGTGTTCAGCGGCACGCAATACTTCTACGACAAGTTACTGCCGACGCTCACCTCTTTCGAGCCTGGGCAGCCGGTCTGGTTTACCGGACGAGATGATAAAGGCATAGCCGCATTAAAGTCGAATCGGCAGTACCAGGTCTGCGTGCATCCAGGTGGCGAGATGCGCCTGATCAGCTACAAAATGTGGTTCGATGAGACCACAGAGTCTAAGATCGCACACACCGGTCTTGCGACGGAATGGTCTGTCGCTGACACGCTCGGTGAGATGGAGACCTATTTCGCGGCACATGGTTACGCCTCGCTTGGTTTCCCCGGTTCTCTGTTCGACTGCTTCAACACGACGGTCTACAACCGCCTTGCAACCTATACCGACGGCGCGGGTCGGGTGTTCGTTGCGCTGACCATCCGTTGCGACCTGACAGGCGGCTCAAGCTATCGCCACATCACGACGATTTGGCACAACGGCGCAATCCAGTATTGGTACGACAACCCCGTCACCACAGGATACATCGACAACGGGGCCCTGAACTACGGGTCAGCGGTCGATGCCATGCCGATGATTCGCCAGGGCGTTCTGCACTATAGCGATCACACCGACATCACCGTGCGCGCGGTGCAACCGAACAAGCGCTATGTAGACACCGGCTACGAGTTTTCACTGACCGAGACCTGGGCGCGCGACGCGGTGAACAACAACCGCACCATGGTCTCAGCTGTCTATTTTGACGGCGTGCCGATGTTCTCAACCTTCTTGGGCGACGACAAGTGCTGCTCAGCGCAGCAGCTGTCTGACGCTCTCGAGACTGCGGCCGGGGTACCAGCAAGTTTGCCATCGTGGGCTGACGACTTCATCAGGACTGAACAGCGCTTCCTGGCCAAGACTCTCGGCTATACGTTCGCCGGACCATACAACATACTTGCGGGCGATAATTTCACAGCCAGGACAAACCCGAACTGCCCGTATATGACGAGCCAGCGCATGCTCTCAACGGACGCTGCGGCATCTGATTTTGACCCTGTCTTCTTCGAGTCCGCTGAGTCTTTGAGCGACAACGTCTTCTGCGGCGGCGCGGTGATCAACGTGCTGCACTATGCCCCACAGCCACCGACAAAACACTTCTTCACCGGTTCGTCGTATGGCATCGTTGCGCCGACTCTGCCTGTGTGCGGGCTAGGTGTGAACTCACGGCTGCAGAACTGCGAGGTCTACACCTGCGACATCGGGCGCCAGGTTTTGGCGTATGAAGGCGACGACCTTGCGATCGTTGATTCAACTAACTGGGACCGTGCGAACCGCCTTTATATTGAAGCATGGTTCACCACGACTGCGGTGACTACTGACCTCGCTGGCGGGGTGACTCATTCCGACAAATGCCGCACGATCAACTTCAATAGGTTCTCGATCAACCGCACAGCATTCGACCGTCGGCTGAAGAACTCTGCCTGCGTCGGCATGTATCTGATCGCGGAGCACGTTCAGCTTTGGCATATTTCGGCGACGGTCTGCGTCTACGCCACGATCGACGACACGCTGATGCACGGCTGCTGTTTCTCTTACTTCACCGGGTATTATCTCACTCCAGACGCCTCACCCATCACGGCGACCTATTGCTGGATTAAAGAAGCACTGGCCTCGAACCTGATACCGCCAGACAGTGACGTGACGAACAGCCAGAGCGGCGATCCCCTCTTTCGTAACACTGGCAGCCCGTATGACCTGCGGCTGCAGGCGCTGGCGAAAGATGACTTCTTCGACTCGCCGGCTATCGCCTTCACGCCGGAAGTCTCTGCGTTCGGCGGCGCCCGTGAGGCTGGCGCATACGACGAGAAGGCGACAGTCACGACAACCTGGTCAGAATTCACCATAGTGTTTCCGTGGATGATGCCAACTGGGATTGATCGGCTCAGACTTGAGAACAGGAGAACAGACGGGAAGAAGACGAAGCTTTCTGTCTCGACTGGCACCTGGAACGCTGCACTCGGCTGGACCTACGCGCTCAGCGAGGCAGACCTGCGCAACATTGAGCTGATGCTGGCTGCGTCGAGTTCGCTGGTACGCATCTTCTTAAATCCGATCAGCAAGCCGACGAAGTACCTCGAAGGCTACCTCACCCACTCGGTGAAGAACGGCGGGCCGTTCGGGCTCATGCCAAACCTTTCAGACAAAGTGTCGCTCGAGTTCGATGCGAAGATGCCTGCCGACTCGATCTATGAGTACCTATGAGATATTACCTAATCGCACCAAACGGCAACGAGGTCGAGATCACGGGCTCGATCATCAAAGGCGTCGACAACATCAGCGAGATCGCTTTCGACCTCGAGAACGTCAACGTGCCGTCAGACCTCAATGTCGAGGTCGATAATTCAGAAGGCCAATACGATCAGACGCGCGGGCTATTTGTCGCCGGCGAGATGACGAAGTTTATCATGCTTGTCACGGGCGAGAAGCGCGAGCAGGTACTTTTCATCGGTACTGTCACAGACCTAAAATACAGCGAAACATCTAAATGCGAGATCGAGACCAGGTCAGTAATTGCGTCGGTCATTGCCTGCAGCTTTAATATGGCGATTTTTGTCGGGCAGCCTGAGTATGTGGCCGGGTCGCCGGCACGCGTTGAGGCCACCCCGGCACGTCTGGTGCAGATGCTGCTCGGTCCTGATGGCGTGCACCTGCCTGGTGTTTTCCTCGATTCTGAGATGTTTTCGAACTACGACGCAGCCGAGCAGAACCTCGGCTTGAAGATCAAGCTCTCGATACCAGACGGCGAGAACATGGTGATCTCTGACTTCTTGCAGGAGCTGAACCGGGTCACGGGGGCCTATGTGTACAGTTTCAACGGCTACATCAACTACACCAGGTACGGCGGATTCGACCGTGACGGGTATGACCACACGTTCGCCGGCGAGGTTATTGCCGGCACAGTAAAGCACAGCCGGCCGGTGCTATGGCAGAAGACGAAGATCAAGGCCAAGTACTGGGACGGCTCGGCCGCGGTCGACATCACGAAAACTATGCCCGATTATTTCGACGTTATCGGCGACACGATCATGGAGAATTTCAGAGAGAAGGTGATCGAGACGGACGGCATCGGTGGCTGGCTGATTCATGCGAATCTGACTTCAGCGAATGCGGGACTGCAGGACGTGCTCGGCTGGCGGGGGTTCCCTCGCTGGCAGTTTGAGTTCGAGGTCGACGCCATTGGCGAAGACGTGCGCAGCAAAGCGCAGGGCATTCCTCTGCTCTCGAAAATCCGCCTGCTCTGGTCTGGCGGCTGCACAAAGCTGGCGCTGATAGAGAAGACGGTCAATGACCAGAAGGCCACGATCAAAGGCATGAGCCTTTCTGATCCGACCTTCATCCACCCCGCTCGCCGCAAGTTTCCGGTCGTCACGCAGGTGTGGGACACTATCGAGTTTTTCAACAACACTGGCGCCGACATGAAGCTTTACTGGCGCTATGAGTCAGACGAAACTTTCACAACCGCTCTATTGACAAACGACACCACGGTGACAATCAGCGCAGGTGATGGCACAGACCAGATCATCTATTACGTCACAGAAGGTCTGCCATGCGGCGAGCTGCCGAGCGAGATCAGAACCTTCACGCCTGAACCTGTCGCGCACTTCATTCTCGGGACAAGTATGCTGGGGGATCAAATAGGATGAGTAGACGAGCAAAGGTTGCGGCGAATTCGCCGTACAATACAGGCGACGCGGACGCTAGGACGTTCCCCGCGACAGACGGCGAGGTCTTAACAGCTGCAGACTTTATCGCGCTGGCGGATGACTTGCAGGCCATCGTCGACAGACTTGGGTCTGCTGGAAGCTCTGAAGGCTTCCTTGATATTTCAGATGTTGATCTTTACAACATTGTAAACGTCGCGACGCCAGTGACGCCAGACTTTGCTGCTGCCACAGTTCGCTGGGCAAAGACTGGCAAGATTGTCGAAGCCTGGTTGTACTTTGAGATGAACTCTAGCATGACATTAACGCAGTTCATTCTCGATCAGGCGGCCGTCGTTGCACTGGGCCTTCCGGCACCAGATCCCGACATCTACTTCTTAGCAGATGCTTTCATCTTCCAAGATACAGAATACACTCAACGCCTATGGAGCGTCGACGGTCTGATCATCCAGCCATCAGGAGCGACCGTGCTCGGTGGCGGTGATGTGATGCGCGTGCATGTAAGCTACAAAACAGCATAATAAAATGCAAAGGAGAAAATTATGGTAACAATAGCAGCAAACAGGGCAGCGATCACCGCACTGGCAGCGAAAGAAGGCGAGATGGCAATGGCGCTCGATAAGCGTCAGGTCTACATTTCAGTAGAAGCAGCCACGACGCCTGATGAAGTCAGCGTGCTGACACATGCTGTCGACGGCTTCGTCTGGATCGCAGTCACACACCCGCTTCCAGTGCTTTCCGGCAACGGCGGCAAAGGTGTCCGCGTGAAGTCAGACGCAACGCAGCTCGAGTACTACACACTCGCGTAAACCATAACGGTCAGAGGAGACAATCATGGAATTCAAGACACTTTCAGCAATGCTCGCCACACAGGCCAGTGATGGGCAGGTCGTTACAGTTCGAGATTCTCGCCAGTCCTACATTTATTTGAAGAACCGGCCAGACCTCTCAATCGATAACGTGAATGTGTTCGAGACTCCTGTCTCCTCTGATCGGTGGGTCGCTGAGAAGGCAATCCCCACATGGGACGAGTCGGCTATCGTCTCGGCTCTCGGCTACACGCCAGAAGACGCCGCGCAGAAGGGTGAAGCTGATGGATACGCACCGCTTGACGAGAACGCTAAAGTCCCGCTGGCAAATATGCCAGCCACTGTTTTCACATACAAAGGCGCATGGAACGCGTCGACAAACTCCCCTTCCTTGTCTGATGGCTCAGGAGTTTCTGGCGATACCTATCGCGTGTCTGTTGCTGGGTCTCGAGATTTCGGCAGTGGAAGCATCGATTTTGAAGTAGGCGACAAAGCAGTCTATAACGGCAGTACTTGGGAAAAATGGGACACGCAAGACATGACAGTCCCAGCCGGTACTGTCATCGAGTTCGCTGGTGCAGCAGCTCCAACAGGCTATCTTGCATGCGATGGTGCGTCATTGCTGCGTGCAGATTACGCCGCTCTATTCTCGGCCATCGGTACAACACACGGCGCAGCAGACGGCACGCATTTTAATGTGCCCGACATGCGCGGTCTGTTTGTCCGTGGTGCAGGTGCTCATGGCACGATGACAAAAGCGGCTGGCGGGGCTTTTGACGGTGGGAGCGTTGGTGCGACTGACAACGACAAGACTCAGGGCATGAAGTACAGAACGCCAACCGAAATTCTTTATGGGTCTCCGGGTAGCGGCGGCGGGTATACCAGCGGAGGTTATGCAAACTGGGCATCAATTGACCTCGCGGCCGTCAGTGACGGCACGAACGGCACCCCGCGAACCGGCAATGAAACAAAGCCTGCATCAATTTCGCTGCTATATTGCATCAAAACCTAAACATGGACATAACCCAAACCACAGCAATGGCCGCCTTCGGAATCCTGAGCAGCTGGGGGATCAGCTGGTTCACGGCTTCACGCAAATCAGCAAAGCAAGAAGGCAAGGACGAGGTGAAAGAGGCACAGGTGCGCAAGGACATCGCAGACCTCAAGCGCACTGTGCTTCAGAGTGAGAAAGAGCTTTCCGATAAGGTCTCTCTGTCTTTGTTCAAAGAAGAGATTGCCGAGATTCACGGCAGAATATCTACCACTCAGAAAGCGCAGTCCGAGGCGATGGAGAAGCAAGGCAGCAAGATCGACAAGATCTCTGACGGCCTTGCAGAGATCAAGGGCATGCTCAAGATGCTGCCTGCGCGTCTTGCCGGACATGATAAAGGGGATAGCCTGTGACCCCCGGCGCGAATCCTCTGATCGACGGCCTGATCGCCATGTACTCCGTCCGCGGGCAGCCGTGGGAAGAAGCCAACATCATCGGCGTGCGCGCGGCGAAGGACTTCTACACCAATAAGTTCCTCGACCTTCTCGCCGTGGCAACCGACACCAAGCTGATCGTGCTGCGCGCGACGACGGTACCGGGGCCGTATTGGACGCCGGATAACTGCAAGAAGATGGGCATTGCCTACGCCTCGATCATCTGCCCCGGCTTCATGCCGAAAGCCTACGGATTCACGAACCACCAAGGCCATCCACCGAAAATGGCGCTCGGCCAGCGCAAGCCGATCATGTGCTGGCGAGACAACAATCGGAACTCCATCATGGACGAGACACCGTATGCCGAAGCAGCCAGCGCAGGGATGAACATCCACACGCAGAAGCCAGGCGACACTGACGAGGCGGTCAACTTCGCATCAGCTGGGTGCCAGGTGGCGCAAAGTCGGGCGCTGTTCCTCGATGAGTTTATGCCTACCCTACACGCCACAGAAGAGGCGAAGAAAGGCGATGCCGCGCGATTCTCGTATATGCTCGAGACGGCTGACGGATTCCCTTTCACTGACGAATTTTTTAATCTCGCAAGATGAGACATAACAAGGAGTAGATTATGCCCACAAATTCAACATGGTTTCAACGCAATCAAAAGCTGATCCTGACCATCATCGGGGTACTGATGATAGCAGGCGCGGCCTGCCTGTTCGTCTTCATTCCAGCGCCGGCCAAAGAGTCGGCGGCCAGTGGTCAGGGGTTCAGCCTGCCATTCTCGATCGTGCTGCTGGTGATCGGCGCGCTCATCGTGCCGAGTCCGGTGCATGCGATTCTGAAGGCGTACTTCGTCAGCAAGGCAGAAAAGGCGGCGGCGCCTAAAAATGGGTCGTGATCTCATGATCGGTTTTCTGATTCGCCTGCTTCTGATCGTCAGCCTGCTTTGCATCTTTGGTGCAGATACGAACTGCGCTTCGCCTCAACTAAAGAAGGAAGTGATCGAGCAGCAGATCGAAAACGAGGAAGCCACGGCGATCGCGGCCGAGTATATCCCAGCCGGCCCGAAGCGTGACAAGGTGATCGGTGCTCTGGCAAGGTCGTCAGATCTGCTCGAGAAGACAGATGCGGCCCGCGATAAGGCTGAGATAAAAGCGCAGGATCTCTCAGAAGACGCTGCCCGCTGGCGCCTGGTTAAGTGGCTCGGGATTGGCTGCCTGACGCTGGTCGTCGGCTTTGCTGTGTTCAGGTTCGGCCGGTCTATCCCTCTCATCGGGAAGTTTTTGCCTGGCGGTTAAGCTGCAGCCAGCCAAGTTCGTAAATTATCAACAACTGGACGCAGTACGGTCAGAATCTGAACCGGGTCGGAAGGCCCGGTTTTCAGCTCAAAAATCTCTGGTGTTATGAATAAATTGAACGGCTCCTGGTAGTGGAGCGTCACCGTCTTGTCTTCGTTGAAAACGATCTTATCCACCAGCCTTTTCAGGATCTCACCCTTGCCGGCGAAACTGGCTGACGCATAGATCTGCGGCAGCTCGAGGAAAGTGTCGGCGATCATCGTCACCTGCTCTATCACTTCAGAATCGGACTTCTTGAGCCCGGCAAGCTCGCGCTCGTTGAGCGTAATCGTCGCCTGCAGCTCGGTGTTCTTCTCGTTGAAAAGACCGGTCTCGACATCGCCATTGAGTCGCATGTCCAGGAGTCTGGCAACCTTCCCGCGTGTCTCAGCCAGTCGCTTCTCGATCGCCTTGATCTGCGGCTCAAGATCTTGCTTGAACTCGCGCAGCAGAATGCGGCTGGCTTCGAGTATCTGCTCGCAGAACTGCTTCGACCAGGTGAGCAGAGAGATCTTGAGATCGAGCATTTTGAAGACCTCTTCTTCGCGCACATATACGCGCTCGCCGCCGGCCTTCAGCCAGGCTGTGTAATACGTGTGACCCTTGTGCTCTTCTCCCGACATCGAGCGGCCGTTGAAAAGCTTCATCAGTTTTGACAGGGCGTAATTGCGCGTTGTCTTCGAGTGGGCCATGTGCGCGCGGTGTTGGTGCACGGCTTGCCATAGGCTGTCGTCTACGATCGCAGGGTGCTGACCCGCGTAGATCTGACCCTTCCAGCGCACCTGCCCTATATAGGCCGGGTTCATCAGAATCTTATATGCGCTCTGCGGGTGCCAGGTCTTTCCACGGGGCGGCATGACGCCGAGTTCTGTCAGGTGCTTCGCCAGCGTGTTTGTCGAGTGGCGGCCCGTCGCGTATTCTCTGAAAACCATCTGCACGACTTCGGCGTCTTTGTTGGGCACGAGCTTCTTCTCGATCATGTGGTACCCGAACGGCGCGCGCATCGGGTAGCCGCCTGACTTCACCTTACGGTTCAGGCCTTTCTTGGTTTCTTCGGACAGGTTAGCCAGGAAGCGCTTCGCGATCACCACGTTGATGTCAAAGAGGAAGGTCTCGGTCGAGCCTGAGCCCTTGTGAAGTACCAGGTTCTCTTTTACCAGGTGCAGCGTGAGGCCGCCGCGGATCAGATCCTGCATGACGACATAGTCGCTCATATTGCGCAGCAGGCGGTCTGTCTTCTCGAGCACCAGGTGCCCGATGTCTTTCTCGCGAATAAACTGCAGCACCTTGCCGAGCTCGTGCCGTTGCTTCTGGTCGCCGGCAGATTCGGCGAAAGTGAAGATCCGCACCAGGTCGAGCTTCTTCTGCACGCAATAGCGCTCATTGAGCTCGTGCTGCGCCTCGAGACTGAACCCGTCTTCCTGGCGGGCTGATGAGACCCGGTTGACGATGACGGCGGCTTCGGATGGCATGGCGACGGGGAAAGCGGCCAAAACAGGGGCCGTCAAGTGGAAAAGGCTGCGGCGAGGTTGACCCCTTCGGGGATACCGAACCGGCGGCCCGGAGAAAGCGACATAAACCATGTCCGAAAAAGTAACGCCATCCGTTCTACTTTGCTGGCAGTTTTGCGGGTTTTTGCCTGTAAAATGGCTTGCCTTGTTCTGGTGACGTTCTAAAACCGTTCAACGCCGCAGGCTTCTGCTGAAGCCTATGAAAAATATAAAGATGGCAGAGACCGCGGCGCGGTACGGCATGACAGCAGCAGCTTTCGAGCGGCTGCTTGGGGAACTTGGCTGGATGGTAGACGGGCAGATCTTGCCCGCCGCATATAGTCAGGGGTATTTGACGAAAGAGAGAGAGGTCACGCCGCGAGGCGATGGCTTCCTTTATGGCATTAAACTATGGCGCCGGCTTTGAGCCGGCCTTTTTATTCCAGGTTGATCTGGAAGCCTGCAGCCGGCGCCAGCACGTATGTCGTGGATGAACTGATCAGCGCGTAGCTCTTCACCGAACTGAACACCGACACCTTATCTGACAGGGCGGCTTTGAAGCCAACTTCCAGCATTGTAACATATACGCCGACGGCCCCTGCCGGCTGGTCAAAATTCGAGCCGAAGATCTTAGGCTTCTCGACGGCGATGGCATAACCGGTACCGGCGCCGAAGAACACATGCTTTAAATCTACCCTGAAATGCGCCAACACAGGGAAGTAAGCTGACCCGATGTTCATGCTCATGGTGTCGCTCAGCTTCACCACCCCATCAGAAAGAGGCAAGTATGCATAACCAAAACCGAGCTTCGTCAGGCGGCTCAGGCTGAACAATATCTCAGAACCAAACGCGAGCCCGCCAATTCGGCAGTTATTGCCAGTGCTCGGATAGCTGCAGATGTTGGAAAAGCCTTCAATTTTCGGGATGGTGTACGCGCCCCAAAAGTCGAATTCTCCCGTGGAGTCATCGTCTCGCGCCTCTATAGCTGCACAGAAGACCAGGAGAAGGATTATTCGCGCTGCTTTTTTGATAGGTTCTCTTCGAGCACCGCTGACTGTACCAGCCCGACGATGAACTCTCGCCGCTTATCTGGCAGCTGCTGGAAGGCGTCAAGCAGTTCGGCTTCCTGGTCTGAGAGCTTGGGGCGGTCTTTGAGAAGCATTTCGCCTTCACCATTTATTAACCATTGCCATCGCACGCCGAGTATTGCCTGAACAGCCATTGCTGTCGATTGCGGCATCGTATTCTTTCCCGATAGCCAGTGCGAGACCTGCGGATGGCTCACCCCGATAATTTCAGCCATTTTTGACTGCGTAAGCGAGAAACGTGACAAAACCTCTCGAATCCTTTCGGATAAATTCTTCACTTTTTTTCGCCTTTGTGCTTGACGCTGTGTAAGTTACTTACAACAAGAGTTAAGTAGGTAACAATGTCTGTAACAATAGAAACGAAAAGCCGTTCTGACATACGCACCGTGTTAAGTGTCTTACATGGAAGTGTAAGCAAGTACTGTGTGAAGAGGCGGTTTGAATATCCGATCGTGACAAACCTTTTGAACAACAAGGTCTCGCCTTCACGGTACCCCGACATCGTATCAAAGATCAACGAGGACACAGGCGCCGACATGGCTGCTTGGGAGAGATAACCCACAATGCACGCAGCCCAAGAGCGCGAGTCAGCGCGTACACCAGAACAACAAACCACGCAGGGTATTATGTCACATGAGCGCAGAGAGTCTTCTCCCGACCTAATTAAAACTCTCCTAGAGGCCCCACTCTACCGGCAGCGCTTCATGGATCTGCACGAGACTCTTCTCAAGGTCAAGCGGGGCGAAATATGAAAAAGATCATCCTCTTCAACCCTGCGCTGCACATCAAGATCGGCGAACTTATGGCGGCCGACTGGCTGGCGAAGCCTGGCTTCTTCCAGAAGGCAGGGAAGCAATGAGCATTATCATCGAGGATGAAATGCTGCAAGATCTTGGTGCTGAACGTGCGCAAGAGGTCGCAGCAGAGATCGAGAAGGTCTTTCATTCTATTCGCATTCGCTTCACCGAAGGCGGCAAGCTTCTCGTGTCTCAGAGCGAAGTCGATGCCGAGATCGTGTACATAAGAATATCTGCCAAAATCAAAAAAGACGGGGCATGCTTCGACATCACACGAGAATCAGAACTGCGAGAGGTTAAGCCATGAACGGCCTGATCGAGATGTCGCAAGTGAAGCTTTGCCAACGCTGCGAAGAATTCGTACACATCAAACCACAGTACAAGCTCTGCGACCCGTGCGAGATGGAAGTGCTCAGCATACTGCAGCACAACGCCGTCGCGCTCGCACAGGAGGCGTCAAGTGCCGCTTGAGGTTATCGCCGCGAGCATGCTAACTCTCGGGCTCTGTCTGATCTACATCGGCGCGCGCCTGAACGAGCAACAGCGCAAGCGTAACAAAGACGAAATCCACCGCTTTATTCCGCCAAGGTAAAAGGAGAGAACATGCCAAGAACACACCACATCGACGACACCGACCACGAAGCGGCAAAGGAAAACTTCTTGCAAAAGATGCGCACGCTCGGCTTCGCTATTCGCCCGAATCAGGTCTGCATCTGCCAGTATTGCGAAGAGGTTTACAAGCTTTGCCTGCCCAAAGGGGCCAGCCGCAACCACTGCAGCAGTGCTGAATGCCGCATGGCATACGACAGAGAAGAGGCAGCACGGAACCGCCAGCAGTCACGCGCCCGCATGCGCCTGCTCCGTGCTGTCGGTGCGGTGGGGGCTGTATGCTGACTCGCTGGCAAAAGCTCAAGGCCTTCATCAGCAAGCCGACAAAGCTGCAGCTGGTCGAAGAGCGCATCGACAACAACCGCAAGGTCAAGGCTGCGGCCAATGAGTGCGCACGCCTGAAAGAGTGGAATCTCTTCCTGGTCGAAATGATCAACAAGAAAGGCGACATAGAGCAATTGAAAGCGATGCTCAGCTGCTCACTGCGCGGCATGACCGTGACTGAAGTCATCAATTTCGCAAACTCGCAAATCCCGCAGGAGATTCAAAAATGAACAAATCAGCCACCGAGTCCTTCGCAGACGAAGACCTCTTCTTAACCGAAACCAAGCCAGCAACTACCGCAGTACTTGATCCTGGACAAATCGCCGACGAAGTCACCGTGCGCCAGTGCGAGACACAGCTGCGCTCGATCGCTGACATCGGGGCGTCTGCCCTGGTCGAAGCGTCGTCTCTGCAGGTCGAGAGCAACGACCAGGCAGCAGAAGCCGGCGAGATCGCGAAGAAGCTGAACACCGTCGCGAAGCGCATCGAAGAGCAGCGCAAGACCGCAGTGAAGCCGTTCAATGACATCGTGTCTGAGATCAATGAGATCGCTAAACGCTTCACCGGGCCGTTCAAAACCGCGGCCGCACAGGTCTCGAACAAGGTCATCGCCTGGCAGAACGCAGAGCGCATGCGCATCGCTGCCGAGAAGCGTAAGGCAGCCGAAGCTGCTGAGAAGGCTCTGCTTGAGAATAAGAAGCCAGAACCGCCGCCGCTCGTGCTGCTCAAGAAAGAGCCACCGAAGGCCATCAGCACGCGCGTCACCTACTCTTACGAGATCACCGACTTCGACCTGGTACCAGACAAGTACAAGAAGGTCGTGATCGACGACGACAAACTCGGCAACGAGGTCAAGACGCAACAGGTCACGGCCGTGCCAGGTGTGAAGATCATCAGAACTGAAACCCCGATTTTTCGATAAGGAGACAATATGCAACTGGAAGAACTGAAACAAGAGATCATTGATCTCATCGACGACGAAGCACGGTATGAGGCGCTCAGCAAGGCCAAGTCAGAGTGCTACAAGCGCATTTACGAGCGCAAGCAGAAGATCGCGGATTACTGCGTGCAAGAGCGCATCCCCTCGATCAGCATGGATGGTAACGACATCAAGGCTGGATTCGCGCAGAAGTTCGACATCCTTGGCGGCAAGATCAAGGCCCCAGAAAAACGCGCGCAGGTCATCGGCTCGCTGATCGAGTTCGGGTATCTCGACGAAGAGAAGGTGCAGCGCTACGAGGCGACGGAAGTCAACGAGTCATCCTTGCAGGCTGCGTTCCGCAAGGTACCTTACGAGATGCAGCAGGCATGGGTAGATCAGGAGCTGATCCGCATCATACCAGAACCGACCGTCACGATCAAGGCCAGCAAGAAGGCGACAGCAGCATGAGCACAGCGCGCGAGTGGCAATATCGGCGCTATACAGCGCCCGTATGCGGGTTCGATTCCCGCACGCGCAAATGTTCGGCGATACAGACCAAAAGCGCCCGAATGGCCACGTTACGGCCACCAATAACACAGGACACCACACAACAACACACCAAGGAAACACCATGAAAACACAGACACCAACACACCCCCCAAAACACACCAACCCCAACGCCGTGACGACGGCACAACCCGCCAACCAGCTGAAACTGGCAGGCAACTTTAACTTCACTGCAGATGAAGTTAAAGGCGGGATAGACGATGGAGGCGCAGGCTACGTTGATCAGTACCCGTTCCTCGTGAAGCTATCCCTCGATGAATTCCAGGTCATTGATACCCGATCAGGCGAAGGTCGGCAAGTATGGGCCGGGAAAGAGCTACCGTGCGTGATCTTCTACGGCCACTCAGTGTATCGCCTACACCGAGGCACCGTCGAAGGCACGCAAGGCGAGTTCGAGAACTGGCCAGAGGACATGAAGGAGCTCGTGGCACAAAGCCTCGGGTCACCGTTCGGCGACGTACAGAAATCGCGCGGTGACTTCGACGCCAAGGGCTACTCTCAATACCTCGACAACAAAGAGCTACGCAAGGACGTGTCAAAGCGCCTCTATGTGATTCTGCGCCTTCCGGCTAAGATCACGGGCGGCGAACTCGCACTCGGTACCTTTGGCGGATCAGCATTAAAGCCGTTTCAAGGCTTCGTCAACATCGTCAAAGGTATGAATGCACCACTGCCACTCATCAAGGCTGTCATCAGCACAAAGAGCGCACAGAGCCTAACGGGCAAAGCTTACCGTGAGGTCACGTTCACGCCGATGACAACCGAGACTGGCGACGTCGCGACAACTGTCGGTAACGAGCTGGAGTATCGTGAGAAGATTCTGCCAACTCTGAACAAGGTTATCGAAACACACCAGTATGCGATGAAACGCGTAGAAAACTCAAGTGCGTCACCTGAGCGAGCAATCGGATCAGCTGCTGCACCACAAAGCTCACGCGCGATCTCTGCACCTGCCGCTGGCAGCGCTGCAGCGTTCGAGATGAGCCCCGGTGAAAAGGACGAAGTTCCAAGCGGCGCTTTTGGCGACGACGAACTCGAGTTTTAACCGAACTACCAAAACACCGAAAAACCCAGCCCTGGGGGAGTGACCAGGGCAATTTTGCACTTTTACGAAATTATGGAGAATAAGATGGCTAAAGCTGTGCTCAGAGAAGGTGACATAATACAGGCGCTCAAGAAGGCCCTGCCAGAAGGCCAGCTCGTCAGGTTCACACCGGGGCCGGCAAGCCCGCGCGGGATCTCGGACGTGCTGATCACCTGGAACGGCCGCGAGTGGTTCTGTGAGATCAAGGTCAACGACACCAAGCTGACGCGCCTGCAGGCTGAGTTCCTTGGCAAGCGCGCGAACCCGATGCTGCTGCATGTCGACACGGAGAAAGCCGCCATCACCTGCGAGGTCAGGACAGACCAATCTGATGCATACTGGATCGTATCTATGCTGGCAAAGCAGCTCTGGCAGCCTGCGCGGAGCTTCGACACCAAGGTGACACACGCGGTGAGGTTCTGACATGCTCGATACTCCGCAAGCCATCCTTTCCGCATCTGGCCAAGCCCTGCTGCAGCCGCTCGGATTCTCGCAGAAATACCGCGGCAAGCTGATCCACGAGATACCCACCGACTTCTGGAAGTGGCTCGCGTCTCAGACTCAGATACCCTATGAGCGCATTGCCGCCAAGGTAGACGAGGCGCGCAACTACAAGCCAGCCACCACACGGCCCGCGATTCTCGACGAGTCGCAGCTGACGCCGACCGCGTACCAGCACCAGAAAGACTTCTGCATGCGCTTCGGCGCTTCGAGCTTCGGCGGTATGTTCTTCGACATCGGTACGGGCAAGACTCGCACCATGCTTGAGATGGCGCGCCTGCGCTGGATGCCAGGAGACAAGGCGCTCGTGCTTTGCCCGAAGTCGGTCTTTGGCTCCTGGCAGAAGGAGATCAAGAACTTCACCCCGCACTTCTCGGCTGTCTCGGTCACGGGTACCACGGCGCAGAAGCTGACCTTTCTCGGCCTGAAGCGTGACTTCTATGTGACGAACTACGAGACCCTACTCAATGACCAGGTACTACAGGCGCTGCTTGAGATGGGCTTCACCTGGCTGATCTGCGACGAGTCGCACAAGGTCAAATCACACAAGGCAGCGACCACAAAGCGCCTAATAACACTCTCGGCCAACATCGAGCTGCGCTGGCTGATGACAGGCACGCCGATCACGAACACTGAGGCCGACATCTGGCCGCAGTCCGTGATCCTCGACCGCGGCAAGACCTTCGGCACTAGCTTCTCGCGATTCTACAACACCTATTTCTCGAAGGGGCAGTACGGCTGGTACCAGGGCGAGTTTAAGCACGCTGGCGAATCACGCTTCAAGGAGCTTGTGGCGAGCATCAGCATGCGCGTGAAGAAAGAGGAGTGTCTCGACCTGCCGGCCGTCATGCCGCCTATCATCCGCGAGGTCGAGCTTTCCGGCGAGGCGCTCAAGTTCTACAAAGAGATGCGCGACAAGTCGCTGATCGTACTCAAAGACGAGACCATCGCCGCGCAGTACAAGATCGTCGAACTGCGCCGGCTGCACCAGATCTGCGGCGGGGGCATCGGCGAGCACCGCTTCAACTGCGACAAGCTCGATGAGCTGCTCGAGCTTATTGAAGAGATTGGCCGGCCCGTCATCGTGGCGGCAATCTACCGCGACGAGATCAAGGCCATCGTGCGCGAGGTGAAGAAGTCGGGCCGCACCGTGTCATGGATCGCCGGCGACGTCACCGACAAAGACCGGCAAGAGCGCCTGGCAGAGTTCTGCGCGGGCCGCATGCAGGTCATTGTGCTACAGATGGCTGCAGCCGGTACCGGCATCGACGGCCTGCAGCGCCTCTGTTCTGATATGATCTTCTTCAGCTCCAATCACGAGTGGGCCACCGTCGAGCAGATGAAGGGCCGCATCGACCGGCCCGGTCAGAACAACCACCCGCAGTACTACTTTCTGAACGCCGTTTTACCTGATGGCAAGCACACGATAGACCACGCGATCTACGAGAGCCACCAGGAGAAAGGCGCGAAGATCTCGGCACTAATCGACAACGTAATCAGGGAGGCAGAAGGGTGAGTAATATCGAGATGTCAGAAAAGAACAGAAAAAGGTTTGAGTGGTCAATGGTAGAGGGCAAAAGGAACATCTACACTTGCCTGAAGGGACACAGGATTTTCACGATTCAAAGGTGCGTAGGCGTAACGCCTTTTATGATCTCGTGTCCTCAATGCAGCGAGACAGCAATGTCAGCGATGCACCCGGTTATCGCTAATTACTGCGTGCCTACACATGAATGGAAGCACACTATCAATAGCGACATGCTTTCACTTGAGAGCATCAATGTCGATGAATACCCGCGATTCAAGCCAAGACCAACAAAAGCGGGCGTGCGCAAATCTTCACGCCGTAAGAAGAGGCCAGCATGACCGCCACCTTCTGCATCATCGTCTTCCTGCTCGGCATGGCGTACCTGATAAAGCTCAGCAATGACAGGGGGCCGATCTAATGGCACGTAACGTAACACCAGAAAAGCAGCGGGAATACAACACAAAAGCCTACGCCAAAAAACTCGGCATCACCGTCGAGCAGCTCGAAGCCAGACGAAAAGCGGCCCGTGAGTGGAAAGAACGCAACAAGGCCCGCCGCACGAAAGACGGATACATGGAAATTTCACAGCGCGAGAAGCTGAAACCGGGGCCGAAGAACGGCCAGAAGCTGAAGGCCGACGCCTGGTGGGAAGCACTCAAGAAGAAGCACGAGGGCAAGCCTCGCCTCGGAAAGTCGATCAAGCCGCCGATCTTTCTGATGCATAGTGATCGCGAGAAGTATGAACTGCGCGCTGATGCAGAGGCCGCATCATGAGGCGCATCGTCTGCTCTCGCTGCTGCGCGATCGAATATCTCAGCATGGCGGCGCCGCCGGAGTTTCTGCCCTACACCTGCAATACATGCAAGATCAAACAAATTTTCAACGACAAGAAGCAGGTTCAACGATGAAAGAACGTCCGATATTATTCAGCGCGCCAATGGTGCGCGCGATTCTCGAAGGTCGCAAGACTCAGACGCGGCGGGTGATTAAGCCCCAGCCGATGCCAGCTTTACCTTCAACTCCAACGCCTATAGACGAAGTAAAAAAGATCCTAGGAAAAATGGTTAAGAGCGGCAGGCCTTATATCGCGACTGAAGGCAAAGCGACGGGGCATGCATTACCGGGGTCCCCTTACGGCAAGTCAGGCGATAGACTATGGGTCAGGGAGACTTTCAACACTGACTGGGCGGACGATGGCCCAATTTATCGAGCCGATGGCGGCAGCGCCATCGAGGCCGGCTATTCACGCGAGCCGAGATGGAAACCATCAATTTTCATGCCCCGCAAGTATTCCCGCATCACTCTCGAAATCACCGGTATGCGTGTTGAGCGGTTGCAAGACATTAGCGAAGACGACGCGCGGATGGAAGGCGGGCCGAATGTGCTTGGATTCGTAGAAGGTAAGAAAGTCTACGGTCACGAGAATTACCGCGCATGGTTTAAGAGCCTTTGGGAATCCATCAACGGCGCTGAATCATGGGCCGAGAATCCATGGGTGTGGGTCGTCGAGTTTAAGCGAGTCAACAAGTGACCGCGCGCTCTTTTATCGAGGAGAAGTTCGGCGGCATACTTCGCGGCCATAACTACCGGGCCGACTGCACTGAGTGCCACAAGAAGCAGGTGCTCAGCTGGTCGCAGCTGCACCCGCACGCCTTCAAATGCTTCAGCTGCGGCTACTCTGGCAACGTCTTCTCACTCGGCTTCCGCGACGAGAATGGCAAAAAGCCTGAGACCTCGCCCGAGTTCGACCCGATGACGATCGAGGGCTTCAAGGCCCGCCGCCGCAAGAAAGGCGGCTCGATGGCGCAGAACCGCCACCGCCTCTCAGATCGCGTCGTCGGTGAGTTTGATCTGAAGGTGCGCAAGGTGAACGGCGCCGGCGATCGGCCGAGCTTCCAGATTCCCTTCCTGAACTCAGAAGGCCAGACCGTCAAGTACCTGACCACCTATCAAAAGTCATGGCTCTCACCGGCTTCGAAATACAAGCCGAAAGACTTCTGGCTCAACATCCACCGCCTGGCCTCCAATAAGAACCCGAAGGTGATCTACGTGCTCGCCGGCGAGTGGGATCTCTTTGCCTTTTGGGAGCACACCGGCGTGCATGGTATTAGCCCGGCGAACGGCGAGATGAGTCGCCCGCCGATCGAAGAGACCGACATCTTCGCTGGCAAGCTCGTGGTTTTCCTCTATGACAACGACGCCTCGGGCCGCAAAGGTGCTAAGTCGGTCGCCAGCTTCATACTGCGACACCAGAAGAACGTGCGCATCAAATCGGTCAACATGGCGACGCTCGGATGCCCTGCCGGCGAGGATCTCGATTGGTACTTCCAGAACGGCGGGACGAAAGAGCGCCTGCTCGACCAGATCAAAGGCACGCCTGACATCACCGACACCACGCCAGACGACGTTTTTAAGCTGATACACGGCTTACCAGCGCGCGGCATAGCCCGGCCAGAGAACCCCGTCTCAGAGCTGCCAGGAGACACGCTGGAGGTGATCTGGCGGGCCGGTGCTCTGCCTGAGAACCAGAAAGCCCGTGTTTTCGAGCAGCTCGCCATGGAAGAAGGTGTCAGGCCGGACCAGGTGCGCCGCATTGCGCAGCGCGCGAAATACTTCGAGAATGAGCTCAACACGCTCATCTTCCATGCGTTCGACAGCTATCTGCGGCACATCGCGCAGGAGATCAACATCAGGGCCGAGCAGCCAGCCGGGGCCGAGCGCTTAGCGCACCGCAACTACTACTTCTACGACGGAGGTGTGTATCGCTTCATCAATGAAGAGTTCGCCCGCCGCATGATCGACCGCATCGCGCGCGAGGTCTGCCCGCCGACGAACCGGCTGATGCTAGCGCGCATACGCAAACAGCTCGAAGAAGACTTCATGAACCTGTGCGACAACCTACCCGGCGCGCGGTTCGACGAGTCGACCGACATCATCAACTTTCGCAATGGCCTTTATGACCTGCGCGAAGTGCTGCTCAAAGCGCACACACCAGATCACCTATCGACCTTCCAGCTCGCGATCGACTACAACCAGGGCTCGCCCTGCCCGTGGTTCATGCAGGCGCTCGAGACCTGGTTCGAAGACCAAGACGTGCGCGACGAGTTTCTCAAGGTCTGTTATTATGCCATCACCGGCAACCGCGGGCAGCACATCGCCGCGTTCTTCTACGGTGAAGGCGGTGACGGTAAAGGCGAGGCCGTGAAGATCCTGAAGTCTCTCATCGGTGAGGAGCGAACCAGTGCGATAAGCCTGGAAGACCTTAACAACCAATTCATGCCGGCGGGTCTTTTCGGTAAATGGCTGAACATCGCCGACGAGGTGAACCGCAAGACACACATCAATGACGGGAAGTTCAAGAAGGTGACCGGTGGGTCTACCATGACCGCTGACGTCAAAAACAAGCAGCCTATTACATTCGAGTCCAAGGCCTTTTGGGTTGTGATTACGAACTCGCTCTTTTCAAGCTCTGACAACAGCCGCGGCTTTACGCGCCGCCTGAAGTTCATCGTCTTCCGTCAGGTACCACCTGGCAAAAAGGTGGATAACTTCTTCCAGACGAAACTCAAGCCGGAGCTCTCAGGCATCGCCGAGTATATCTTGAGCGAAGGCAAGCGCCTCTATGAAGCCGATGGCTTCTGCGAGACAAACGCCGAAAAGCGGATCAAAGACGAGTTCTCGCGCGGCCACTCGGTCAACGCATTCTGGCAGGATTTGATCAATGAATATGTTGAGGGCGTCAGCGAGATTAATCTCGCACGCTCTGCGCCAGAAGGCAAATACACCGGCTGGCAGTATATCGACATTCACCAGTTCTACGACAAGTACAAGGAGCATTGCAAAGCGTCAGGAAGTTCGCCGTCGAACTACCAGAACTTTGCCATGGACTCACGCAACACGATCGAGCGTATGCTCAACAATCCAGACGTCGCACCAGGTAAAGGCAGCACGCCGGTGCGGGTATTGCGCGCGATAATGCGCATAAGACCCGACATGCTAAAGCCTGCGGTCGCAACTCGAGTTCTGGCTATCAATGCAGATGTTCTGACCCTGCTGAAACCCGCCCCAATGCCTCAAAAAAGGCCCGAAGGTGATGGTGAATCTGCCTTTTTGAGCGCCTGGATCAATACCCCGCCGGCATAAAACCAATGAGAAACGATTATCAACAAGCAACCGGTGCGGGATTTTCGTCGAAAAACGTTACCCTGTTACCCCTGCTGTTACTCCTAAGGGGTAACGCATTTCGATCAATGTTTACGGGCTTTTTGGGTGTCTGTTACCCTGTTACCCCTTTAAGTAAAACTTTTACAAAAAACTCTCTATTCCCGGTTGCGCGGTTGCGTTCGCAACCAGCAACCGCATTTAGAGCACTTATGCGGGTAAAGTTCCACCCAAGGGGTAACGGTGCTTTTTCGTGCATTTCGATCAATAAAGACAGGGTGTTACCCTGTTACCCCTATACTTTTTCAAGGGGTAACAACTCGCTTTCTAAAAACAATCGTTCACCATTTCGAGTATCAGGAGGATGTCATGGGGTTATGGGGTAAACCAGGCGAGTGGAAGCCGGCGGCCCGGGCATCGGAAAAACCGGCCACTGGCAAGAAGACCAGCGGGCATCGTCTGGCTCGCGGCGAACCCGACGAGATGTGGTGCGTCAGCTTCTGCCTGCAGCACGGCTTCACGCAAGCGAAGTTCATCCGGGCCGTCGATGAGAGCACGAGCATTTTCAAAGCAGACTGCGGCTGTGAGATCACTCACGGCGGGTTTTATGTCGAAGCCGACGATGGTCGAGTACTGCGTGCGAAGATTCGCAATGCGACATAATCACTATTGACAAACACCGGCAAGCCATGACACACGGGCAGTGTCAGAGGCGAAGCCAACACCAAAACCCAAAAAACGCAAACGCGGCCAGCCAAGAAAAAGCGAGCCATGGCGCTTGAACCGTTTCATCGAAGGAACTCGCCTCGGTCTCACGCGCAAGCTCGCGGCTCAATACGCGAATCTCTCGCTATCCACTGCAGAGGATTATCTCAAGAAAGGCAGAGACGGCGACCCTGATTACGTAAAATTCTCGGAAGCGGTTTATGCAGCAGAATCAGACGGTGCTGCGGTGCTCTTGAAGCAGATTATGAAACATTCGCGCAAAGACTGGCGCGCAGCAGCATGGGTTCTTAACAACCGACATGGCGATGAATACAAGTCGAAGCAGGTCGTCGCAGGCGATCCAGACGCACCGCTCGCAGTCACTGAAATAGCTCTGCCGGCGCGCCGGAAGGAAGATGAGTGAGCCAGAGCGCAAACGCATCACGCCTCACCCTGGGCCGCAGACCGAGTTCTTTGAGAGCCCTGCCTATGAGCTGCTTTACGGCGGCGCCGCTGGTGGCGGCAAGGAACAGGCCGCAGCGTTCAAGGCTATCGGCGTCGAATTCAAGAACCTCGACGGATCACTGCGCGGCAGCGACGCCGTCCCCAAGGACATCGCCGACAAATTCGCCTCGTTTCGCGACGGACCCGAGAAAGCCGCCCTCGCCATTGAGATCTTTGGCAAGTCCGGCGCCGACATGATCCCCATCCTCAATCAGGGGTCTGCCGGCATCGACAAACTGCGCAAGGAGGCCACCGCCCTGGGCGCCGTCTTCGGGGCGGATCTGGCCAAACAAGCCGCCGACTTCAACGACAACCTCAAGCGCCTGAGCCTGTCCAGCGAAGCCGTCAAAATCTCCCTCGCCGGCAACCTCATCCCCGCCCTCAACGACGCCGCCACCGCGATGATCGAGGCCCGCAAAGAGTCCGCGGGCTTCTTTGCAACCCTGCTGGCCGGCTACCGGGGCCTCGTCACCGGCGGCGACCAGGTCAAGAACGACGCCGAACTGGTCAAATTGACCGAGCAGCTGCTGAACGCTCAAAACCTGCTCGACCAGGCAAGGTCGGACAAAAGTGGCAGGTTCCCCAAGGCCTACCAAGCGCAGATTCAGGCTGAAATTGACAAGATCAACGAGGCCATCAAGACAACCATGGCCTACCGCCGCGTCTTGCGCGGCGAAGGCCTTGGCAACGCACCCACCGACACCAAGCCCGACAAGCCGCCCGCCCCCAACGTCGGCGGCAAAGGCGGCGCCACGGCGGCCGAAGCCTCCGCATACGACCAGCTCAACGCCTCCATCCAAAAGCGCATCGACCTGGCCACCGCCGAACAGGCCGAAGGCAAAAAACTCACCGAAGCCCAGCGCGTCGAAATCGAGCTGCTTGCCGACATCCAGGCCCGCAGCGGCAAACTCACCGAGGCCGAACGCCAGCGCCTCACCGGCCGCGCCGCCCTGCTCAAGTCCATCCTCGAAGCGTCCGCCGCCACCACCCGCCAGCGCGATGTCGAAGCCCGCGCCGCCCAGGATTCGCTCTCGTTTCAAGAGCAAATGGCGCAGGAATCCGCCGACGCCTTCAAAGTGCAGGAAGACGCCCGCGCCAAAGCCATCGCCGGCATGGACGAATACGCCGAGCGCCTGGCCGAAGACATCGAACTGCAGGCCCTGGAGGCCCGCACCATCGGCGCCACCGACGAGGCCCGCGCCCTCGCCATCCAAAACCTGCGCATCGAAATCGAGGCCCGCCGCCGCCTGCGCGAAATCAACAGCGACCCCTTCAACTTCTTCACCCCCGAGCAGAAAGACCAAAACGCCGCCCGCATCCGCTCCGATGCCGAAGCCGCCAAACGCCTCGCCGCCGGCCGCGCCGCTGTTGACGCAGTCACCCGCGCGTCCCAGCTCGAGCTGGACGCCTTCAAAAACAGCCTCGCCAGCCTCGACGACATCGCCCGCAACGTCTTCACCAACGTCTTCGAAGACGGCGCCGGCACATTCAAGCGCCTGGGCCAAACCCTCAAGGCCTCGCTGCTGAATTTGTTGTACGAGGCCACCCTGCGGCCCTACATCTTCCAGGTGGGCGCGCAGGTGCTGGGTGGCAACCTCTCGCCCCTGGCGCAATCCACCCTGGCCAGCGCCGGCGGCGCCTCCAACCTGCTGGGCGCAGGCAGCAACCTGATCGGTGCGTCCGCCTTCACCCAGGGCGTCGGTGCTGGTTTCTCGCAACTCACGGCCGGCGTCGGCCCCAGTGCATTCCTGAGAGCCACCACCGAGCTGGCCAGCGCCAGCATGGCCACCGCACTCGGCCAGGCCGTCGGCTACCTCGGCCCCATCGCCATCGGCGGCGGGGCGACGGTCACCCTCACCGCGCGAGCAGAGACCGTCGGGTCATGGACGAACCTGACTGCGATCTTCACCACTACCGATGAAGGGAA
>OFRM01000121.1_pt1 | contig 34330 bp, 55 predicted proteins | sample 1543101 | NCBI WGS metagenome assembly OFRM01 (sample SAMN07774223, study PRJEB24372) | wastewater metagenome | isolation source: Exp Tend VB 0WW | collected 2016-02
GATCTCTCACGCAGAGATTTTTAATTCGATGGACCATGTTTTTGACCTGTTCGGTGATCCAGTTCCTGCAAACCATGGTGGTCGCGGGCGGCCGGCGCATATGCCGACCACTGAAAATCGCAACAAAGTCACGCTGTTGCTGGCCCTCGGCTGGAGCAACTTGCGGATCGCGAATGCGCTCGGCATTTGGCCGCAGGCTCTCCGTAAGCATTATTCACCCATCCTGAAGAAGCGAGCCGAACAGCGCGACCGGATGGATGCCGCGATCGCTTCGACCTACTGGAAGCAATTCCAGGAGGGATCGACCGCCGCCGGCAAGGCCTTCATCGAGTTCGTTGCGCGCAACGACCGCATGGAAATCGAGCGCGAGATGGCGGGCCAGCCACAGACCGAACGGCTTGGGAAGAAGCAGCTCGACGAGCGCCGCGCAAAGGACGCCGACGCCGACCTGATGGCCGAACTCGACCAGGAAGCAGCTGCTCAGGATGGCGCGACCGTCAACTGAGGCGCTGCCGCGTTTCGCCTGCCCGGACTGGTGGGAGAAGATACAGGCGGGCCAAACGCCGATGGCGGCCGTGCCTGTCAACCACGCGCGCGCAGCCAAGGCGCTTGCGTTCTTCAACCGCCTGAAGCTGCCGGACGTGCCGGGCACGCCGGCGTTGTCGGAAGCCTGCGGCGACTGGTTTCGCGACATCCTGGTGGCGTTCCTCGCGAGTGAAGACCAGTCGACCAAGCAGCGGCTCGTGTGGGAGCTGCTCTGCATGGTCCCGAAGAAGAATTCGAAAACGACCTACGTGGCGGCGCTCGGCCTAACCGCGCTGTTCATGGAGGAAGCGCCGAACCGCCAGATGTTGCTAGTGGCGCCGAGCCAGAATATCTCGGAGCGGTGCTTCGACCAGGCGCAGGGAATGATCCGCCTCGACCAGCGCTTGCAGGCGATCTTCAAGGTACAGGATCACATCAAGCGGATCGAGCGCCGTAAGACCGGCACCGTGTTTGACGTCAAGACCTTCGACACGTCGATCGTCACCGGCGAAATTCCGATCCTGACGATCATCGACGAGCTGCACGAACTCGGAAAGAAGGCGAAGGCCGCAGCCGTGATGCAGCAGATCCGCGGCGGCGGCATCACGATGCAGGGCGGCCAAGTGCTGATGATCACGACCCAGTCGGACGAAGCGCCGGCCGGCATCTGGCGGACTGAGCTCGACAAGGCGCGCAAGATTCGCGATGGCAAGGGCGGGACAAGCCCGATCCTCCTGCCGGTGCTCTACGAGTTTCCCGCCGAGTTGCAGCGCAACGAAACTTACTGGCGCGACCAGCGACACTGGCCGCTGATCCTGCCAAACCTCAATCGCTCGATCGACGCGCAGCGCCTGGTCGACGACTACGAAAACAATGGTAGGGCGACGAAGGAAGCCGAGCAAATCTGGACGTCGCAGCATCTCAACATTGAGATCGGCGTCGGCCTCGGTTCGCAGGAATGGCGCGGCGCGGACTACTGGCAAGCAGCCGGCGATCCGGCGCTGACGCTGGAGGCGCTAATCGAACGCTCGGAGGTCGTCACATTCGGCGCGGACGGCGGTGGCCTTGATGACCTTCTCGGCGTGGCGGTCATGGGTCGCGAGAAAGAGACTCGGCGCTGGCTTCTATGGAATCACGCGCTGGCGCACGAGAAGGTGCTCGAGGTCCGCAAGGACATCGCGCCGCGGCTGCGCGACTTCGAAGCCGAGGGCTCGCTGACAATCTGCGCCACGCCGAGCGACCTGATGGAAAAATTCGGTGTCCTGTTCAAAGGCGTGATGGAAAGCGGCAAGCTGCCAGAGAAAAACGCCGTCGGGCTCGATCCCAATAACGTCGCGGCCATGATCGAGGCGCTCAATGCGCGCGGTATGACCGAAGACATGCTGCGCCGTCTGTTGCAGGGGCCGGCGCTCTCTCCCGCCTGGTGGGGCATGGAGATGAAACTCGCCGACGAGACGCTGTCGCATTCGGGACTCGCGCTAATGGATTGGGTCGTCGGCAACGCCAAGGTCGAACCGCGCGGCAACGGCATCCTGATCACCAAGCAGCAGGCTGGCCGGGCGAAGATTGATCCGTTGATCGCGGCAGGGTGCGCGGCGATCCTGATGAGCTGGAATCCGGTCGCGAAGTCTTCGCCCAAGTATCAGATGATCATCGTCTAGAGGACATCACCCGATGAACCGCGCATATACGCTGCTCACCATCAAGGCCGTCGACGACGACAAGCGCGTGATCGAGGGCATCGCATCGACGCCGACTCCCGATCGCATGGGCGATATCGTCGAGCCCATGGGCGCGAAGTTCAAGCTGCCGATGCCGCTCTTGTGGCAGCACGATACCCGTGCGCCGGTCGGGCATGTGGAGTTTGCCAAGCCGAACAAGGAAGGCATCCCTTTCAAGGCGCGCATCTTTGCAATCGAAACCGCCGGCAAGGTGAAGGAACGCCTCGACGAAGCATGGGAGTCCGTCAAGCTCGGTCTCGTGCGCGCCGTGTCGATCGGCTTTTCGATCGAGGCTTATGAGATCCTGAAAGAAGGTGGCTGGCGCATCAATGAATGGGAGTGGCTCGAGCTGTCGCTCGTGACGATCCCTGCGAATGCGGACGCCACCATCGACCGCATCAAATCGATCGACGCCGAACTGCTGGCCGCGTCAGGCCACAAGCAGGACGGAGCGCGAACCGTCAAGGCCGGCGTCACGGCATCCCGCAAACCCGTGAAGGCCAAGGAGGCCAAGACGATGCCGAAGAAGACCATTGCGGAGCAGATCTCCGCGTTCGAGGCCACGCGCCAGGCGAAGTCCGCGCGCATGGATGAGCTGATGGACGCCGCCGCCGAAAAGGGCGAGACCCTCGACGAGGCCGGCAAGCAGGAATACGACGATCTCGACGCCGAGGTGAAGGAGATCGACGGGCATCTTGTGCGCCTGCGCGCGCGCGAGAAGGCCAACAAGGAAGCAGCCGTTCCGGCGGCCGGTTCCACGGGCGCCGCGGCTGCGCAGTCGCGCGGCGGCGTGCGCGTCGAGAATGTCCGGGCCAACCTGGACAAGGGCATCCCGTTCACCCGCTATGCGCTCGCACTCGCGGCCGCAAAGGGCAACCTGATGCAGGCGCTCGCCATGGTGCAGGCGAACAAGGCTTGGCTCGATCAGACTCCGGAAGTCGAGACCGTGCTGAAGGCGGCCGTCGCCGCCGGCACGACCAGCGATTCGACCTGGGCTGCTCCCCTGGTCGAATACCAGGTGATGGCGAGCGAGTTCATTGAGTACCTGCGCCCGCGCACCATCATCGGCCGCATCCCGGGCCTGCGTCGCGTCCCGTTCAAGGTCAAGGTGCCGCGTCAGACGGCGGTTGCGACCGTCGGCTGGGTCGGCGAGGGCAAGCCCAAGCCGGTCGGCAAGGGCGCGTTCGACAGCGTCACCCTCGATCACTACAAGATCGCCGGCATCATCGTGCTGACCGAGGAGCTGGTACGACTGTCCAACCCTGCGGCGGAAGGCCTCGCCCGCGAAGACCTCGCCGGCGGCATCATCCAGCTGATGGATCAGGACTTCGTCGATCCGGACAAGGCGGTGTCCGCGGGCGTCTCGCCGGCGTCGATCACCAACGGCGTCACGCCGCGCACGGCGACTGGCGTCACCTATGCGACGTTCGTGGCCGACGTGAAGGCGGTGATGCAGAACTTCATGGACAACAACCTCTCTCCCGACGTGATCATCATGCGGGAAGAGCTGGCGCTGGCCATGAGCCTGATCGTGACCTCGCTCGGCAACCAGCAGTTCCCCGGCCTCACCAAGGACGGCGGCACGATGCTGGGCCTGCCGGTCGTGACCTCGCAGAATATCCCGTACACCGAGGACTCGCCGCAGGAAGGCTCGCCGATCATCTTCCTGCGCGCGTCCGACATCATGCTGGCCGACGACGGCCAGGTGATGATCGACGTGAGCCGCGAGGCTTCCGTGCAGATGAACGACGCGCCGGACGACCCCGCATCGGCCTCGACCGTGCTGACGTCGTTCTGGCAGCACAACCTGGTCGGCATTCGTGCCGAGCGGATGATCAACTGGGCCAAGCGCCGCAGCGCGGCGGTGCAGTTCATCGCGGCTGCGAAGTACACCGGCTGATCATAACGTCGATTGCAATTGCGAAGATGGAGGGGCGGGGCAACCCGCCCCTCTGTCATTTGCGGCATTAGGTAGGAGGATCATCATGATCAGGTTGCAGGCGGAAAAGGCGTTCAACTATGCGGGGCGCGATCTCGCTGCCGGCGAGGAATTTGATGCGACGGACGGCGATGCCTTTGTGCTGACCGCCGCGGCGCCACCACTGGCGCGCAAGATCGCGCAGGCCTTACCCCCTGCTGTCCCGACCGCGGAAGTGCAGCCGGCATTGATGGACGTCGAGCAGCCGTCGCGACGCCGCTACAACCGCCGCGACATGCGGGCCGGCAGCTGATGCGCCTTTTCGGCTACGAGATCACGCGCGCCAAGGCGGCACCGACGGGGCTGCAGCCGGCGTCTTCGGCCGGCGGATGGTGGCCGCTGATCCGCGAGCCCTTCACCGGGGCATGGCAGCGCAACCGCGAGCAGACCAACGAGATGATACTGACCTTCCATGCGGTATATGCGTGCGTGACTCTGATCGCGTCCGACGTCGCCAAATGCCGCGTGCGGCTGGTCGAGCAGGATGCAAACGGCATCTGGGTTGCCACCGAGTCTGCATCTTTCTCGCCGGTGCTGCGCAAGCCGAACCGCTACCAGAACCGCATCAAGTTCTATGAGCAGTGGATCGTCTCCAAGCTGCTGCACGGCAACACCTATGTGCTGAAGCAGCGCGACGAGCGCAACGTCGTCATTGCGCTGTACATCCTGGATCCCACGCGCACCAAGGCGCTGGTGGCACCCGACGGTTCGGTCTTCTACGAACTAAGCCGTGACAATCTTGCCGGCGTCGAGGCGGACAAGATCGTGGTGCCGGCGAGCGAGATCATCCACGACGTGATGGTGCCGCTGTTTCATCCGCTCTGCGGCGTCTCGCCGCTGACGGCATGCGGCCTCGCCGCCGTCCAGGGCCTCAACATTCAGGATCAGTCGTCGTTCTTCTTTGCCAACGGCGCGCGCCCGAGCGGCGTGTTGACGGCGCCGAACCAGATCAGCGATACCACGGCAAAGGAGCTGAAGGATTATTGGGAGAAGAATTTCACCGGCGACAACCGCGGCAAGGTCGCCGTGCTCGGCGACGGGTTGAAGTACGAGCAGATGACGATGAAGGCCGTCGATGCTCAACTGATCGAGCAACTCAAATGGTCGGCGGAAGTGGTCTGTTCCACGTTCCATGTGCCGGCGTACAAGATCGGAGTCGGCGCCGCGCCTTCATACAACAATATCGAAGCGCTCGATCAGCAGTATTACTCGCAGTGTCTGCAGTCGCTGTTCGAATGCATCGAGCTCTCGCTCGACGAGGGCCTTGGCCTGGTCGATGTCAAGGGCAAAATCTATGGCTCCGAGTTCGACCTCGACGATCTTCTGCGCATGGATTCCAAGACCATGGCAGAGACCGAGGACAAGCTGAAAAACACGAAGACGCCGAACGAATCCCGCAAGCGGCTCAACCTGCCGCCGGTGCCAGGCGGCAATTCGGTCTATCGGCAGCAGCAGGACTTCAGCCTCGAGGCGCTCGCCAAGCGCGACGCGCAGGACGATCCCTTCAAGACGTCCGCGCCGGCCAAGCTGCAAGCGCCGGCAGTTGAAGAGGATGACGACGCCGACGAGGAAGCGATGGCGGCCGCCACGGCGCTCGCGGCCTGGGAATTGAAGTCTCAACTCGCCCGGCTCGCCGCGTAGAGCCTTCGGGGAATCGCATGGATCATCGGGCAGTGACGGCGATGGTGGCGGCGCTTGCGCCCGTCATCCACGAGCATGTGACCAAGGGTATTGCGGACGCCGTCGCGCCGCTCTTGAAGCGCATCAATGAACTGGAATCTCGCGCGCCTGAGAAGGGAGAGCCCGGCGAACGTGGTGCCGACGGTGCTCCCGGCCGCGACGGGATCGACGGCAAGGATGGCGCGCCCGGCACCGATGGCAAGGATGGCGAAAAGGGCGAGCCCGGCGAGCGCGGCGCTGACGGTGTCCCCGGCCGCGACGGGATCGACGGCAAGGACGGAGCGCCCGGCGCCGACGGCGAGGATGGTGCGCCCGGCCGCGATGGGCAGCCCGGTGTGCCCGGCCGTGACGGCAAGGACGGCGCGCCCGGCGCTGCCGGTAAGGACGGCGCGGACGGTCTCGGCTTCGATGATCTTTCCGTCGAGCATGACGGCGAGCGCACGCTGACGCTGCGCTTTGCGCGCGGCGAGCAGGTCAAAGAGTTTGCAGTCGATCTGCCTGTCGTGATTGACCGCGGCGTGTGGCGCGAAGGCAGCTTCAAGCGCGGCGATGGCGTGTCTTGGGGCGGATCGTTTTTCATTGCGCAGAAGGACACCACGGCGAAGCCGGAGACATCCCCGGATTGGCGGCTCGCGGTCAAGCGCGGCCGCGACGGCAGGGATGGCAAGGCCGGCGAGAGCGGCGCCAAGGGCGACAAGGGCGATCGCGGCGAGCCTGGCCCGCGCGGCTATGGCGGGTGACGGCGATGGGTCTGAAGCTCATAACCGCACCAGCTGACTATCCGGTCACGCTTGCGGAGCTGCAAAAGCACTGCGAAGCCCCGGAGCCGGATCACGAAGCGATTCTGGAAATCTGCCGGAAGGCAGCAACCGAGGATGCCGAGGAGTTCACCGGGCGCGCTTTCATAGAGCAGACGTGGGATCTGTACATCGATGAATTTCCCGAAGATTACATCCGGGTACCAAAGCCGCCGCTGATCGAGGTGGTCGGCATCTACTATCGGGACAGCGCGGGCGCCGAACAGGCGCTTTCCGCTGACATCTACATAGTTGATGACGCCAGCGAGCCTGCGCGGATCGCTCTTGCCTATGGCGAAGCATGGCCAACGATTCAAACCCGAATTAACGCGGTGCGCGTTCGCTTCAAGGCCGGGTATATCAACGATGCTTCGCCGGCAGCGGCTAACGTCCCGTTCCCGATCAAGGCAGCAATCAAGATGATCGCTGGGTCGCTGTTTGTCCACCGTGAGACGATCGTGATCGGGCAGACGGCAACGTTGCTGCCGGGTGGCGCAGAAATTTTTCTGCGGCGGTACAAAGTCGACAAGTCAATGGCGTGATGCGGCCCGAGTGGTTTGCCGACTGGACCGGAGAGGTCTGCGCGATCGTCGCCGGCGGTGAGTCCGTCAACGCCGAGCAGGTCGCTTCGCTGCAAGGCCGCTGCCGTGTCGCCGTCGTCAACAACAGCTACACGCTCGCGCCCTGGGCCGATCTGCTCTATGCCGCCGATCGTCGATGGTGGGACTGCCATCCGGAGGCGGCGGCGTTCAAGGGATTGAAGGTCACGCCGGACAAGGATGCAGCGAAACAGCATCGCCTAAACCTGATCCGGCTGGTGGGGGATCAGGGACCGTCCCGCGACGAGATTACGATCGCAGAACCCGGTCTTGTCGCCCGTGGCGGCAATAGCGCGTTTCAGCTGACGAATATCGTGCTCCAGTTTGGCGTGCGGCGGATCCTCTGGCTTGGTCTCGATTGCCGCGGGAAGCACTGGCACGGCGACCACCCGATTCCGTTGCGCAATCCGACGCCGCAGCGGCTTGCGATATGGGCGGCAACCTTCGATGCGCTTGCGAAGCGCTTGCGGCAGATGGGTGCCGAGGTCGTGAATTGCTCGGAAATGAGTGCGTTGCAGGCTTATCCGAAAATGAGTGTGGAAGCGGCGCTTTCCAGATGGGGCATTTGATGATTACGGGCAAGGCGTGGGGCACCACGGAAGAATTACTATCGACATCAATGCTCTCGATGCACCGGCTCACCATTCGGCCCAAGCATCAATGCTCGCTGCACGTCCATCGCTTCAAGTGGAACGGATTCTTCGTCATCAAGGGCAGGCTTTCGATCGACGTGGTCAAGACCGACTATGCGCTGACGGATACGACGGACCTCGGGCCTGGCGGCATCACGACGGTCAAGCCCGGCGAGCATCATCGCTTCCGCACCGGCGACGAACCCTGCGAGGCCATCGAGTTCTATTTTACCGAACCGCTGTCGGAGGACATCGACCGCAAGGATACCGGCGGCCCGGTGGACTAAGCGTGCAGCGGTTTTCGATCCGCTCTGGCAAGGGCCTCGGCGACAGTCTCTATCTGCAGGGCGTCGCCCGGCATCTGGTCGAGAAGGGCCAGCAGCTCGAGGTCTGCACGAGCTGGCCGGACGTGTTCCGGCCGCTGGCGAGCAGAGTGGAAGTCTCGCCGTTCCGGCGCGACCGCGTCGATCGGGTGGCGCACTACATCAGCCGCAAGCGTGCTGCGGGCACCGATCAGTTCACGGATTGCTGCATCAGCACCGGCATAACGGAGAAGGTGGAGTTTCGGCTCGACTGGAAGTTGGTGAATCCGGGTTTGGTCGAAGTGCTCGGGCGTGGCCGGCGGCCGGTGATCCTGGTGCAGATGCCGCGGTCGCCCATGGACCGGGCGGACGGCTACGGCATGGATCTGCTGCCGGACTGCCTGACGATCCAGCGGGCGATCGACGCGCTCCGCTCGCGCGGCGCCTATATAGTGCAGATCGGGCGCGGCGCGCCGCTGCATCATTTTCGCAACCTCGATCTTGATCTCGCGAACACGACCAATGTGGCGGAGGCGATTGACCTTGCGTCCCTGTGCGACGGCGTCCTCGGCTACTGCTCTTTCATCGCACCGCTCGCGGAGTGCTTGGGCAAGCCAGCGCTGCTGGTCTGGTCAAGCAAGGGCCTGAAATCATCCAACGAATTTATCCGGCAGATCGTGCCGGCCAAGATCTTCAACAAGCCGACGTCGCGCGCCCTGATGGACGATTGCACGCCGGAAAAACTGAGCCGAGAAGTCGATGCGCTTTTTGAGCAGATCGGAAGTCCGGCCCTGGTTTGAGAACAGGACGGTGGCGATAGTCGGCTCCGGGCCGGGATGTGCGGAAAATCAGGCCGGCTATGTCGACAGTCACCAGGTGGTGGTGCGAGTCAACAACTATCGCCTGGTCGGCGGCACGGGCTCGCGCGCGGATGTGTTCTACAGCTTCTTCGGAACATCGATCAAGAAAACCGCCGATGAATTGAAGCGCAACGGCGTGCATCTTTGCATGTGCAAGCTGCCGGACGCGCAGCCGATCGAGTCGGGCTGGCACCGGCAGAACGGCAAAATGATCGGCGTCGATTACCGGCCGCACTATCGCCGCCGCACCTCGTGGTGGTTCTGCGACACCTATGTGCCAACGGTAGAGGAGTTCATGCAGCCCTTCGCTGCGCTGGGGCGACACATGCCGACGACGGGCTTTGCCGCGATCTGGGACGTGCTGTCGTTCAATCCGCGTGCCGTGTTTTTGACCGGCTTCGACTTTTTCCGCAGCGGGATTCACAACGTCAACGAGAGTTGGGTGGCGAAGAACCTTGACGATCCCTATCGCCACGAACCGGCGCGCGAGCTCGCCTGGGTGGCGCAGGCGATGCGGAGGCACCCGATCAGTACGGACGAACGGCTGCGACAAGCCGTCGATGCCGTCAACCTCGCAGCATGAAAGCAGTCTGAATGGACCGCCTTGTTTCGCGCTGGTCCGCCACCGATGATGGCGACCTGATGATCTGCCGCGACCGCGGCTGTGCCTACCAGAAGGATATGAAGTTCCGCGCGCCGGCCGGCTTGAACGCCGAAGGACAGAACTATTTTGATCATTATCAGGCGCAGGACGGCGGCACGATTGCCAAGAGGATCTACGTTGGCCGGGTGCGGATGGTGAACAACTATGCAGGCACGGAATGCCCGGTGCTCGACGTCGGGATTGGTTCTGGTGAATTCATTCGCTCGCGTCCAAACACGTTCGGTTATGACGTCAATTCGAAGGCCATGAAGTGGCTGCAGCAGGAGGGACTCGCAGCCGCAGGCCTCGACGGCTTCAAGGTCTTCACCTTCTGGGATGTCATTGAACACGTCGACGTGCCGCAAATCTATTTCAAGCGAATGGAACGGGGTTCGCTGCTGTTCACGTCGCTGCCGATTTTTACCGACCTGAAGGCGGTCCGGAAGAGCAAACACTACAAGCCGGGTGAACATCTCTACTACTGGACCGAAAAAGGCTTCGTCGACTGGATGGCGGAATATCGGTTCCGCCTTCTGGAGAAAAGCAGGTTCGAAACAGAGGCGGGTCGGGATTCAATCGGCAGTTTCGCCTTCGTGCGTGATCTGCCGAACTATCACGACACGGTCGAACAGTACCGCAAGCTGCATTCAGTGGCCTATGGCGCGACCGCGTATCAGTATTTCAACGAAATCGCTAGGCAAGTGATCGGGCTCAATGCGGGAAGCATCCTCGACTTCGGCTGCGGCAGAAGCGATCTTGTTGCGCATTTCTGGAATGATGGCCGCCGCCGTGTCGCTAAATACGACCCGGCCATTCCGCAATTCGAGCGGATGCCGGAAGGCCAGTTCGATCTAGTGCTGTGCTGCGACGTGATGGAGCACATTCCGATGATGGACGTCGACGCGATACTTGCCAGCATCAAGGCCAAGGGCAATAACGCCCTGTTCACAATCTCGATGCGTCCGGCGCGGGCGCGGCTTCCTGACGGGCGCAATGCGCATGTGACCCTGCTCAACAAAAGCGAATGGATGGGATGGATGGAGGATGTGTTCGGCCGGGCCACGGAAGTCCAGCACGAGCGCGATGACCATATCCTGATGGTTCGGACGTGGTGACATGCGCGCCGGCCGTCTTGATCGTCTGATCACCATCCAGCGCAAGATCGTGATTGAGTCGGCTTCTGGCGAGCCGATCGAGACGTGGACAACCATCATCAATCGCCGAGCGGCCGGCTATCGGCCGGTTAAGGGCGATGAGCAATTTACCGGCAAGCAGTTGATTGGTCGCGAACAGGTGGAATTTCGCATCCGGTATTCCGCCGACGTGGCGGCGCTGTCGCAGCAGGACCGAGTCATCTATCCGGCGCTCGCTGATGAGTCTCCTGAAGACGAGGCTGACACGCGCAATATCTACGACATTCTCGCTGTCAATGAAATCGGGCGACGGGAGGGGCTGTTGATCACGACGCAACGGCGATCGGATGTGACGGCATGACGATCGCGGACCTTCGGGTTGGGTTGCGGGCCTATCTGCTCGACGATGCGGCAATCAGCGCGGCAGTCGGCGGCGCTCGCATCTATCCGATCAATCTGCCGCAAGGGCAAAAACTCGCGAGCATTGTCTATGCCAGGATATCCGGACAGGGCGATCACCACATGGTTGGACCTTCAGGACTCAACCGTGTGCGTGTCCAGGTCGATTGCTGGGCTATGACAGCGGACGTGGCTGATCTGCTGGCGCGTCAAGTGAAAGAGCGACTTGACGGTTATCGAGGGGCGATGCTGTGGGGCGATGAATCACCGGCCGACGCGATTGTGGTGCAGGGTATTTTCTATGATAGCGAGCGCGAGGATTGGGACGACGCAGCGCAGATGTATCGATCAAGCAAGGATTATATAGTCTGGTTCGCGGAACGATGACCAGCTCGATCAAGACGAAAATACACGTCGAAGGATTGAGCGAACTGGAAAAGGCGTTGCAGGAGATCCCGCGCGCGACCGGCGGCAACGTGCTGAAACGTGCAATCGTCAAGCCGGCGCAGATGTTCGCCGACCATGCGCGTGAACTCGCGCCAAAGGAAAGCGGAAAGCTCAAGCAAGAGATCAAGGTCTCAAAACCGAAAGTGATCAGCGCCGGCAAGGCGGCTTTCGCAGCGGCGATGCGCGAGGGAGCTACGAGGGCGGAAGCAGGTCATGCGGCGCGCGCCGCGAACGCGGCGGCAGGCGGTGCCGGTCGTCATGCGGTCGTCTCAGTCGGACCAACAAAGGGCGCTTTCCACGGACTGTTTCAGGAGTTCGGGACGGCACGCCACGGCCCAAAATCCTTCATGCGCCCGGCCTGGGATGCGTTGTCTCCTCGGTTCCCGAAGATGATCGCGGAGACCCTATGGGAAGAAATCGAAAAGGCGCGGCAACGCATCGCCAAAAGGGCCGCGCGTCTGGCTTCAAAAATTAAGTAATAGTAAAAACCCGCCCCGCTTGGGTCAATCGCGGGCAGTGCACTATCATCATTGTCAGAAAGGAAAACCGCGATGACGACGGAAGCAAAGATTGGGTATGGCGTCCTGCTCAAGATCGAGGATGACAATTCACCGCAGAGCATGGTGACGATTGCGGAGATCACATCGATCAACGGATTTGAGATCAGCCGCGATTGGGTCGACGCGACGCATAGTCAGTCGACGGAAAAGTGGCGCGAATTCATCGCCGGTCTTAAGGATGCCGGCGAATTTACGGCCGAAATCAACTTTGTGCCGGGGTCAACGTCGATCGCGCTGCTGCTCGCGCAATTCAACAAGGACACGCCATCGGCCTGCGAAATCTATATCCCAACGGCAACGCCGTATAAGTGGGCGTTTGAAGCCGGATTGAGCGGGTTCGGTTTCGACGCTCCCGTCGACGACAAGATGACGGCGAGCATGACCTTCAAGATCACCGGCAAACCCGTGCTGACGGCGGCGTGAGCGAGGGCAATACATGAACCCGCACAAAGGCGAGGTCGACTTCGATGCCGTCGGCCAACGATGGCGGCTGGTCTACTCCTTCAACGCGCTGTGTGCGTTGGAGGAACAAACGGGGAGAGGCTTCACGGAATTGTCGGAGTCTCTCGCCGACCCGTCCAAATTGCGGCTTGCCGACATCCGCGCCATTTTGTGGGCCGGACTAGTCGACAACCATCCAATCGTGACGATCAAACAGGCCGGCGAGATCATCGGTGATGTCGGCGCTGGCAAGATACTCGAACTGTTCAACAGGGCGCTTGTGTTGGCGTTTCCGGAGGCGAAAACGGACGCAAACCCTCCGCTGCCGAGTCATCCGGCGGATGGGATTGGCTCGGCGTCCTAGACGCATGGTTGGCGGTCGGCGGCGAGGAATATCGCTTCTGGCGAATGACGCCGCGACAGGTTGAGCGAACCATCAGTTCGCGCGTCAAACAAGCGGATCGAGAGCATAACAAGATGGCGTGGTTGGCATGGCATGTCGCGGCCCTGTCCAGAACCAAGAAGCTGCCAAAGCTTGAATCGCTTTTCGCTAAAACACGTCGGCGGAAAGATCAAACGCCCGAACAGATGCTTTCCATGATCCGCACACTCAATGCCGCGTTCGGTGGAGTGGTGAAAGAAAAGAAGGGTACGTGAAGATGTCCGCTGGTGGAGCCGTAATCGGCGCACTCCGCGTCATCCTTGGCGCTGATACCGCCGAGTTCGAGACCGGGCTGAAGAATGCCTCTGTCAAGCTGGGCAATTTCGGCGCCTCGATCGCGCGCGTCGGTGCCATGGCAAGCGTCGCAATCGCCGGGATGGCCACGGCGACCGCCATGGGGGTGAAGGGGGCCATCAACAGCTTCGACGACCTTGAGAAAACATCACAGCGCATCGGCGTTCCCGTCGAAGCGCTTTCGGCGTTGAGGTATGCGGCGAAACTGTCCGATGTGAGCGCCGAGACTCTCGACAAGTCGATGGGGAAGCTGGCGAAGACCATCATCGAGGCCGCGCAGGGGTCACAGACGGCAATCCACGCGTTCCGCGCACTCGGTGTCAATTTCCGCGACGCCAATGGCGGCATCAAGCCGCTGAATGATCTTCTTCCAGATTTGGCGGATAAATTCTCCCGCATGGAGGACGGCACCAAAAAGACCGCGCTTGCCATGCAGATATTCGGCCGCGCCGGCGCGAGCATGATCCCACTATTGAATAGCGGCCGGGCTGGTTTGGCGGCGGCAACCGCAGAAGCGAAAGCCTTTGGCATTATCGTCGGCGGCGACACGACGAAAGCGGCGGAAGCCTTCAACGATAATTTGACGCGTCTCACGACCATGTCGCATGGGGTGTTTGCTCAGTTCACCGCGAACATCATCCCGGTCCTGGCGCGGTTCTCGGATTTGCTTGTCGAAGGTGCGAGGAATTCCGGTTTCGTTTATGTGGCGGCCGGCATGCTGACTACGGCTTTCAACGCAATGGCGCGTATTGCTATCGTCGCCTATGACAACTTCACTTTGCTCGTCAAAATCGGCGCGATCTTTGTCGGGGCGCAGATCGGCGCCGCCGCGATTTCATTCGGTCTTGCATTCGTCAAGTTGGCCGCCGCAATTCGCGTAACGGCCATCGCACTGGCCGCGTTCGAAGCCATTCGCGGAGTCTCGACGCGCGGGATTCTGCTCATCGCCGGCCTGGTCGCGCTTGCCGCCGGCGCTTTCGATAATTTCTCCGAAAAGATCAAACAGATCGGTTCCAACCTCACGAGCCTGTTGCCGGAAGGTGCGGGAGATACGGTCAACAAGATCCTCGCCGGCATGGGCCTCAATCTGCGTGGATTGACGACTGATCTTCAGGGTTGGAATGCAGCTTCTGGCGACGGCAAGAAGCCGCTTCTGGACCCGGTCATTCTCAAAACATCAAAGGATGCGCTCGACAGCTTCATCGACAGCACGAAAAAAAGCATCGCCGCGATGCAGGCATCCGCCGCGACAATTGGAATGAGTGCGTTCGAAACCAACAAGATGAAGGTCGCCCTTGAGGCGGCCGCGATCGCGAAAGCAAATCATATTCCATTGACCATCGCGTTGAGGGAAAAAATCGATGCGCTCGCTGTTTCCTTCGCGACATTGAAGGAAAAAACAGAGGACGGCCGTCAGGTATGGGAGCAGACGCGTACCGCCGCCGAGCAGTTCGGTGCGACGATGATGAATCTCAACGGCATGTTACAGCGCGGCGCGATTGACGCCGACACCTATGCGCGCGCGGTCGCGCAGGCGCAGGACAAGATGATGCAGGCAAGTCCCTATGCGCAGGCGTTAGGAAACTCCCTGACGACGGCATTCGATAGCGCAATCCAGGGCGGGAAGTCCCTGCAAGAGGTGCTCAGGAACCTGCTGCAGGATCTCGCGCGGGCGCTGGCCAACCAGGCGTTCAAGACACTGCTTTATGGCAATGCATCAACGGGCGGATCGTTCACTGGCATCCTCGGAAGCTTGTTCGGACTTTTTCCAGGCTTCGCCAATGGCGGCTCGGTCACGGTCGGAGGTTCCGGGGGAATTGACAGTCAGCTCGTTGCGTTTCGCGCGACGCCTGGCGAGCAAGTGTCGATCTCGAAAAATGGTGCCGGCGCTGGAGGGGCCGTGCAGGTCGTCTCGAATTTCTCGCCGACCTTCATCAACGCGTCGCCGGAAAGCGAGGCGCGGATGCGCGCCGAGATGCGGCGCGAACTCGCCATGCAGGAAGCCCGCCTCAAGACCACGATCGCCAAGACCAGCCTCGGATATTCGTTGTGATCACGCGAATCTGGCCGGAAGAGTTCTATCGCTTCGTCTCGATGACGTTCCGGCTGTCGTCGCTCAACCTGGCCGTGCCGCACCGCTGGACCGGCGGCAAGTCGGTCTATGGGCCGATCGCGCAGGTATGGACCGCGCGCGCCTCGCTCGCGCTGCAGGCGTGGGATCAGCACGGGCAGGAAATGTCCGCATTCCTGCAATCGCTCGGCGGTCAGAGCGGCGTCATGCGGATCGGCGATATGTCTCGCCGGATTCCGCTGCGCGACCGGCTGCTGACGCCGGCGGCGGAAGCCTTTTCCGACGCCACGACATTCTCGGACGGAACCGGCTTCGTCTCCGGCTATCTCTCCGACTTCGTCACGCTCCATGCCGCCGCCGTCAAAGGCGCGAGCTTCGCGGTGCTGACCGGACTGCCGGTCTCGGAGGCCGCCGTGCTGCGTCCCGGAGACCTGTTCGAGATGCGGCCGAACGGCATTCCGACCGAGGGTCCGAACCTCTATCAGATCCGCCTGAATGCGCCGACCGACGCCAACGGCCGCACCGGCATCACCTTCGATCCGCCGCTGCGGCAGGCCTTCGCCGCCGGCGACATGGTCGTCCTGAAAAACCCGACATCGGTGTTTCATTTCGTCGACGACGCGCAGGGCGCGTTCGAGGTCGGGCTCGCCGGGCATTGCAGCTCCGGCTTCGATCTCGTCGAGGCCGTCGATCTCATCTGATCTCGCTGGAAGCATCAATGGAAAGGGAATTGCATACTTGACTCCCTCGGAGCAAAAATGAAGACAGATCGCCAGTTTTCCATCCCGACGCCAGATAGTTGGCTAAAGCCCGGCGAAAAACCCAGCCGGATCATGATCGACTGTTTTGGCGGCGATGAATATCTCATCGACATTCGCGGCAAACTTGTTCGCTTCGAATGGAGCGAACAATTCGGCCCGTTGCCGATCAATAAGGATGGTTCAGAGGCGCTTAGCATTGGCCCAAAACATGGATTCTGGCGCGCGGCTTCGTTGTGGAACCTGCAAGGCCGCCGCCTCGATGGCGATCTGGCTATTTGGCATGAACCGCGCCAGCCGGTTTACGAAACGGAACATATTAGCGGGCGGAAATACCTCATCACCAAAGTGATCGATCCAGGAGAACCCGGTCATGATTGGTAAGGGAGTCAAGTATGTAATTCCCAAAGGAAACGTCAAATGCTGATGACGCCGGACATGGCGGCGGCGCTGAAAGCGCGCCGGCCGCCGATCACGCTCGCCGAGGTCGGCCACCCGTCAGGGACGGGCTATTACTGGTCCGGCGTCGGCCCGCTCGCCCATGACGGCAGGACCTGGGTCGGCATGGGCAAACTCGGCGCCGTTTCGCCGATCGTCTGGACCACGGATATCCAGATTCAGGACGTGACGTTCACGCTGGTCGGCCTCTCGCCGGCCGACGCGGCGCTGATCAACGAAAACATTCGCGGCTATCTCGGCCTCATCTGGCTCGGCTGTCTCGACGAGGCCATGAATGTCGTGGCCGATCCGTTCCGCATCGCGCGCGTGCGGTTCGACACGATGACCTTTCCGGCAGCCGACGACGGATCGGTGACGATCCAGATCGTCGGCCATCCGGCATTCCAGAACCTGACCCGCGCGGCCGAGCGGACCTGGTCGCCGGAATCGCAAAAGCGGGATTATCCCGATGATACCGGGATGGACTGCATCCCGAAGCTGCAGAATCAGGAAATCCAATGGACGCGGACCTGATCGCGCGCGAACGGCTCGAAGAGGAAATCATCCGCGCCATGGACCGCGCTTGCGCCGCCGAGGTGCGATGGGGCGTCGACGACTGCGCGCTGTGGGTCGCGGACATCATCCGCGCCGCGCTCGGGTTCGATCCCGCCGCGCGCTTCCGCGGCTGCTACGTCGATCGTGCCGGCGCCGCCGCCGCGCTCGGGCCACTCGGGCTCGGCATGGCGATCCGTGCCGCCGCGAAGGCTCACGGCTGGAAGGCGATCGCGCCTGAGCACGGACAGGTCGGCGACGTCGGCCTGACGGCGCTGCCGGCGCTGATCGACGGCAGGATCGAGCGGCGGCTGACGACATTCATCTGCCGCACGCCGGGCTGGTGGATCGCGCGCGGCGCGCACGGCTACGCCGCGCTGCCGTCATCGGCGATACGGTTTGCCTGGGCGGTGCTGTGATGCGGCGGGTCGGCCTCGCGCTCGTCCTCGTCGCGCTGACGGCTGGATCCGCCCGCGCGGAACCGATCTCGGCGGCGATCGGGCTGACGGCGCTGATTCAGACCGTGATCGGCGCGAGCATATTCGGGATCACGGCCGCCCAGATCGGCGGCGCGATCGTGACCATTGGACTATCCATCGGCCTCAGCCTGGCCTCGCGCGCCCTGTTGAAAAAGAACACCGGCGGCGTCGAGACCGCCGCGGCGAGCCGCATCAACGAGCGGCAGGCGATTCCGGCCGTGCGCGTCGTGGTCGGGCGCACCAAGCACGGCGGGCCCTTGTGTTTCGAGGAAGTCAAGCCGCCCTATCTCTATCTCGGGTTTATCCTGTCGGAGGGGCCGATCGACGGCGTCGAAAAAATATGGGTCGGCGCTCGCGCGCTGTCGTTCGCCGAAATCACCGAAAAGACGGTGCTGACGCCGAGCAAGATCGTCGGCGAACCGGCCTACGATACCCGCCTGACTGTCTCGCTCGATTACGGCGACCCCGACGACTACGCCAAATCGGCGGTGCTTGCCGATTTCGCCGGGCTCGACGGCGAGTTCGCGCAGCGCGGCGTCGCGACGGCATTCGCCAAATGCCATTGGGGCTCGAACCAGGACGAATACACGAGCCTGTGGGGCCAGGTGGCGCGCCCGACGTTTCTGTTCCAGTCGAAGGGCATCCGCGTCTGGGACCCGCGCGATCCGACGCAGGACGCCGATGACGAGGATACGTGGAAGTGGTCGGACAATCCGACCCTGCACATTCTTCATTACGCGCGATGGGAATATGGCGGCCGGCTGTTTCTCGATGAATTCGAGTGGGACATGACCAAGGTCGTCGCCTCGGCCAATTGGGACGACAGCCTGGTCGGCGTCCTGGCCGGCGGCACCATGCGCCGCTACACGGCGAACGGAATCTACACGCTCGATCAGCAGCCGGCGCAGATCCTCGCCGACCTGTTGTCGGCGAACGGCGCGAAGCTGATCGATCGTGGCGGCAAGATCTGGATCGACTCCCGCGCGCCGAAAACGCCGGTCGTGACCATTCATGACGGGCTTCTTGTCGGCGGCTTCGAATTCTCGAACGCGAAGCCGAAGCGCGACATGCTCAACCGCGTGAAGACGCGGTTCGTCGCCAATGACCGCGACTACGCCGTCGTCGACGGCCCGGTCGTCGAGAACGCCGATTATATCGCCGAGGACGGCGAATATCTCGACGGCACGCTGAGCCTCGGCTTCACCGACGATCATCGCGCCGCGCAACGGCAGGCGAAATGCGCGATCGAGGAATCGCGGCGCGGCAAGTCGGTCGGCTGCGTCTGCGATATCCGCCTGCTGGCGGAAACCGCCGACGAGCTGATCGGAGGATGCGCCGTGGTGTCGTCGAATCTGTTCAGCCACGCCAACGGCGAATACACCGTCGAAAAAACGACCATCGATCTGGCGGCGATGACGATCGCGCTGGAACTCGCCGAATACGACAGCGCGATCGAGACCGACTGGATTGCCGCCGTTGACGAACAGGAATTCGTCATTCCCGACCCAGATGTGAGCTGACCGCATGCCGACCAACCACGATGTCGTCGCCGCCGTGCCGCCGACCGGCTCAGGCCAGGTCAACAAGACGCTTCTCCGCAACCTGCTCGCCGGGCGCTACGCCTATGTGCTCGGCGCCGCGGAAGATTCGCGCAACCTGGTCGTCGTCGATCCCGCGACGGGTGTCGTCACCCCCGAGCTGAGACAAAACGGCCGCGACTTCGATTACGATCCGGCCGATTCGACGACCGCGCATGATGGCGTCTCGTGCCTGGTGTCGTCGGATGGCAAGCGCTACAAGCTCGCGGCCGGCACCGATGTCGTCGCCTATTCCGTGATCTCGGCGGCGGTGACGGCGCCGCCTGGCAGCCCGTCGCTCGGCGACGCCTACCGCGTCCCGGCCGGCGCGACCGGCGCGTGGTCCGGCCACACGGACGATATCGCGATCTACACCGCGCGCGGATGGGAGTTCGTGACGCTTCCGGTCGGCCGCATCATCTACAACAAGGCGCTGACCGCATACGAGCATCGCGCGGTGGCGGGCTGGACCGCGGGCCTCGGCTCGATCACGATCAGCGACGGGGCGCTGTCGCCGTCGGTCCTGAAAAACGTCTCGCTCGGCTCGATCCTGAAGGTAGAGAACCAGACGACCAACGCGCCGCCGGGATCGCCGGCGGACGGCGTGGCCTACATCATCGGCGGCTCGCCGACCGGCGCATGGGCGGGAAAGGCGGGCTGGCTCGCGCTTTACGGTTCAGCCTGGAACTACAAGCAGCCGGTCGCGGGCGACATGGCCTACGACAAATCGCAGGGCGTGAACGTCTCGTTCAACGGGACGACATGGGAAACGACGAGCGGCGTCTGCGTCGCGTTCCGCTCCGCGAGCGCGACCTACAATTCCGGGCTCACCAACTCCTCCGGCACGGCCTACAACTGGTTGACGAGCCCGACGACGCCGCCATCGGCGTCGACAAATTCACGCGCGATTGAATCGCTGACGATCTCACACACGGCGAAAAAGGTGGGGAACCTGTTGCGGCTGAGATACGTCTTCGACGGGTACGGCGACTGGAACTTGGCTCCGACCTTCGCGCTGATGCGCGATTCTGAATCCGCGCCGCTGGAATATCGCCCGGTCATCGATTACGGCGCGTCCGGCAGTTTTTTGATCGAATTCATGATCTCGGCGACGGACGTCATATCGCACACCTACAAGATCATGATCTTCGGGACAAGCACCACGATTGGGGGGTTGAATGCGCTCACCTATGTCTACAACCGCCGCCTCACACTTGAGGAATTTGTGCAATGACGCATCCGATCGAATCCGTTTACGTCGACGATGTCGACGTGTCCAAGGCCTCGGCGCGGTCCTATGAACGCGCGCGCAATCGCGTCCGCGTCGCCGATGCCGCCGAGGTCAGGGCGACGGATTTTACCGGCCAGTTCGGCGGCCTCTACGTCGCCTCGGTCGGCGCGGATTTCAATCTCGACACCAGCGACACGACGACCGCCGACGACGGCGTCAACTGCATCCGCGATTCCGAGGGCAACGGGTTTTTCCGCGTCGCGGTCAACATCACGGAAACGCAGCGCCTGGTCACGGTCGCCGGCGCGGTCACCGTCTCGGCCGACGACGCCGACATCATCGTCGTGAAAAAAACCGTGGGCGCGGCGACGACGGTCAACCTGCCGGCCGCGGCGGACCGGAGCGGGCCCGTCAAAATCGTCGACGGCAAGGGCGACGCGCTGACCAACAATCTCACCATCGTGCCGCAGGCGGGCGAGAGCATCGCCGGCACGGTCGACTATCAATGGATCATCGATTCCAACGGTGGCTCGGTGAAGCTGACGCCGCTCGCCGACGGCACGGGCTGGATCGTCTAAACTCGGGAAAAACAACAATGTTGAAACGCTGCATTCTCGCGGCGGCCTTCGCGCTGTCCGCCACGCTTGGATTTGCCCAGACCGGCCCCGGCACGTCGCCGCTGTCGATCGCCAAGGGCGGCACGTCGGCGTCGACCGCGGCCGCCGCGCGGACCGCGCTCGGCCTGACGATCGGCTCGGCGGTGCAGGCGTGGGATGCGGACCTCGATTGCATCGCGGCGCGCACCGGCACCGGAATCCTGACCCGCCTCGGTAACGGCACCTGCGCGACCCGCACGCTGGTCGCGCCCGCCGCCGGGCTGACGATCACCTATCCGAGCGGCGTCTCGGATAATCCGACATTCGCGCTCGCCAACGACCTCGCCGCGATCGAGGCGCTGAGCGGAACCGGCATCGCGGTTCGCTCCGCGACCGATACCTGGGTGCAGCGGACGATCACAGGCACCGCGAACGAGATCGCGGTCGCCAACGGCGACGGCGTCTCGGCCAATCCGACGCTGTCGCTGCCGTCGGCGCTGACATTCACCGGCAAGACCGTTACCGGCGGCACGTTTCAGGCGCCCCACATTGCCGTTTGGGACAACTCCTTTGTCCTCTACGACAATGTCGACACCACCAAGCACGTCGAGTTCCAGCTTTCCGGCCTGACGACCGGCACCACGCGCACGCTCACCGTCCCGGATGCGTCGATAACGATCGTCGGCACCGACGCGACGCAGACGCTCACCAACAAGTCCATCGTCGCGACGCAGCTCACCGGCACGTTGCAGTCCGCGCAGTTCCCGGCGCTCACGGGCGACGTGACGACGACCGCGGGCAATCTGGCGACGACGCTGGCGACGGTCAATTCCAACGTCGGCTCGTTCGGGTCGGCGACGCAATGCGTGACGCTCACCGCCAACGCCAAGGGCCTGCTGACGGCGGTCAGCGCCGCGACCTGCGCGCCGGCATGGTCGAGCATCGCGTCGAAGCCGACCACGGTTTCCGGCTTCGGCATTACCGACGCGCTGGTCACAACCAACAATCTGTCCGACCTCGCGAACGCCGCGACCGCGCGGACCAATATCGGCCTCGGCAACGTCGACAACACGTCGGACGCGACCAAGAACGCCGCCACGGCGACGCTGACCAACAAGACCATCGACGGGGCCTCGAACACGCTGACGGTTCTCGCCGGATCGCAGCTCTCCGGGGCGACGCCGGTCGCCAATGGCGGCACGGGGCAGGCCACCGTCGCCGCCGCGCGCGGGTCCAGTGGCCTCAAGGTCTTCGGTAGCACCGACGTCGGCGACGCCGACTACACGATCCTGACGACGGATCGCGGCGTCAACCTGACCACGACGCTCACCGCCGTGCGCACGCTGACCCTGCCGGCGGCGAACGCCGTCAACAAGGGCGAGCCGATCCTGATCTCGGACGCGGCCGGCGCGATCAACGGATCGAACACGGTCACCGTCGCGCGGGCCGGGTCTGACACGATCAACGGCATTTCGTCGGTCTCGATCTCGGCGCAATACGCGGTCTATCTGTTCATCTCGGACGGCGCATCGAAATGGACCTATCTGGCGGCCGGCACGGGCGGCGGCGGCGGGTCCGGCACGGTCACGTCGGTCGACGCCTCGTGCGGGCTCAAGACCTCGTCCGGCTCGGCCATTACCACGTCGGGCTCAATCGTCGGCTCCCACGGCTTCAACGCGCAGACCGGGACGACGTACACGGTCCTCGACAGCGATTGCGGCAAACTCGTCACCACGTCGAACGCCTCGTCGATCGCGGTCACGCTGCCGCAGGCCGGTGCATCCTCGCAATTCGTCGCGGGCTGGTCGGGCTATATCGCCAACATCGGCGCCGGCACAGCCACGATCACGCCGACGACCTCGACGATCAACGGCGCGGCGACGCTGGCGCTGGCGACCAACCAGTCCGCGCTGGTCATCAGCGACGGGACTAACTACCACGCGCTGATATTCCGCGGTGACATTTCCAGCAGGACGCGCGAGGTGCTGTCGGCCGCCCGCACCTATTACGTCCGCACGGATGGGTCCGATAGCAACAACGGCCTGAGCAACACGGCCGGCGGTGCATTCCTGACGATTCAGAAGGCCATCGATGTCGTATTTAATACTCTGGATTTAGCCGGATACACGGTCACAATCCAGATTGCCGACGGTACCTACGCGACAACGACTGCACAGAATGTCACGCTTAGCAAGCCTCAGATTGGCGGCAGCGTTATCATTCAAGGAAATACCACGACACCCGCGAACGTGACGCTCTCGACAACGACCGCAACCGTGGTCGCTGTTACCTGCCCCGTCCAAGTAGCGATCAAGGGTGTGAAATTTTCCTCCACCTCAGGGACGTTTATCAGCGTGGGTGTAGCTGGCGCGACCATCGACCTCTCGCTTGTCGATTTTGGCGCGACCAGCGGCAACCACATGAACGTTGCCGCGCAGTCTACAATCGTCTTTTCAGGCAATTACACGGTGTCCGGTGGCGCCAATGTGCACTGGGGGATCAACAACGGCGGCCAGATAAACGCGTCGGGACGAACGGTCACGATCAGCACGCCCGTCACCATCAACTATTGGGCGTATATGTATAATGTTGGTGTGGCTAACGTCGATGCAATGACGTTCACCAACAAAGCAAACGTCACCGGCACCCGATATAACGTCACGACCAATGCTTGCCTGCAAACAAACGGCGGTGGCGCGTCGTATGTGCCCGGCACTATTGCCGGATCAACCGGAACGGGAGGCCAGTACAACTGATGACAGCTTTTGATCCAAAAGATTGGTATTGGGTCGTCGCGGGCGACGAGGCGCGCGCCTGGTCGAACACGGCGCGCGACTACGTCGATATCGCGCAGGCCGATCCGGAGCGCGTGACGCGGATCGGCAGCTTTGACAGCCTCGTCCAGGTGCTGCGCGCCGCCAACGTGCCGCCGTATCACAAGGTCTCGACCTACCGCATCTTGCGCCGGCTGGAAGACGCCGGCCGGATCGACGCGGCCGAGGCCGCGCTCAACGCCAATCGCGTGCTGTGGCGGCGGTTCTATACGGTCGGCGCGATCAACGCCGACGACGCGGACTCGCGCGCCTTCCTCGCCGCGATCGGCGCGGACGCTGACGCGATCCTCGCACCCGAATGACCGCGCGCGACGCGGCAAGGAGATCACCATGAATCTTCAAGACGTGCAGCGGAAGCTTGCGGCCGCCGGCATTTATCGGGGCCAAGTGGATGGCGTCTTCGGGCCGAAGACGCGGGCCGCGATCATCGACCATCTAGGCGCATTGAGAGTGGCTGCGCGGACATGGTCCGATGCCCGGCTCGAAGTCGGAGCGATGCAGGTCATTATCGAGGCTTCCGGGATCGAGCTCGGGGAAATCGACGGCTACTTGGGTCCCTCGACCAAGGAGGCCATGCTGATTTTCGATGCCCGGGCCAGGAATGGCGGCAAGCCGGTCCCGGAGGTCGAACAATGGCGCGATGATCGCCCAGACGTGCCCGTCCAGCCGTCACGACCGCTCCACGCGCCGATCACATCCAGCAAGGTCAATGCGCCCACCAGCAAGCCGCGCTGGCCGCTACAGACGGCTTTGGAAATGGATCGGTTCTTCGGTCCCAAAGGCCGGAACACTTCCAAGCTGACCCTGCCGTTTACGATGGTGGTCGCATGGAACCTCGGAAAGAAGGTCAACCAATTCGAATGCAACTTTCGCGTCGCGGAGAGTCTTGAGCGCATTCTCGTCCGCACGCTCGATCATTACGGCATCGACGGTATCCGCGAAATGCGGCTCGACCGCTGGGGCGGATGCCTGAACGTGCGGAAGATGCGTGGCAGCACGACGGCATGGTCGATCCATTCCTGGGGTTGCGCGGTCGATATTGACCCCGATCATAACGCGCTGCGGATGACGCGCGCGCAGGCGTCACTCGACAATCCCGAATATGACGCGTGGTGGCGCTTCGTCTATGACGAGGGAGCGATCAGTCTCGGCCGTGAGCGCGATTACGACTGGATGCACTTGCAATTTGCGAGGCTGAAATGATGCTCGCCATCATCGTCCTCGCGATCATTCTCGTCATCATTTTCCCTCTCGCCGTGATCGGCGCGATGTTCCTTAAGGGGGCAATCGGCTGGTGGAGCGGTCGCTGACAGAATTGGTAACGGAAGGTGGTGCCCAAGGTGGGCACACGGTCCTGAAAACCGCGCCATCCGCAAGGATGAGGGTTCGATTCCTTCACCCTCCGCCAGTTCCGCGCCTGGGCGGTCAACCAGCGCAGCCGCGCCCGGCGGCGAACCGGGCATTCAACGAAGGAACTTCAAAATGCTGACTGGATGGAAAACCATCATTGCCTCTGGCCTCGCCACGCTTTTCGGCGCGCTCGCCGTGGTCGACTGGAATCCGCTGATCCAGAACAAGGGCGCCGGCTGGACCGCCGTCGCGCTCGGCGTCGTGATGGCCGTGCTCCGGGCCGTGACGACGAAGCCCGTCGGTGCCAAGTGACAACTCTCTACCTCGTTGCGTCCGCACTCCTCTCCGCCGGTGCCGCGGGATGGCTGGCCTATCTGGCCGGCCGTTCCGCCGGCCGGGCGGAGATGGCCGACAGGCTCGCGACGGCCAAGGCCGAGCGCGACGAGGCGATCGCCGCGCGCGACGCGGCTATTCGCGTCGCCGAGGCGGCGGCGAACGGCCCGCGTTCCGAGGACGAGGTCATCGGTAGGCTCAAGGAGGGGACGGGATGATCGAAAGCTTCATGCTCGGATTGAAGATCGGGACTGTCTGCATCGGCATTTGTACGACCGGATCAGGCGGCGGCTCCACTACCGTCTGCCCGCCGGTGCGGACCTGGTCGCCGGAATTCCAGCAGCAGGTCGCGGCGGAGCTCGCCGCCGCGCCGAAAAAGCGGGCGCTGGTGCGCGTCGTCGGTGACGCCATCACCGATCGCGACATGGCGCGCGCCTGCGCCGCGCAGGGGGGGGCGAAATGACGGAGATCGAATTGCATGAACGGCTTACCCGTGTCGAGACCAACCACGACAATCTGTTGCGGTGGGTCACGTCGATTTCCGACAAGATCGATCAGCAAACCAGCAAGCTTGATGAAATCCGCACGGACATGCACCAGGCCCAAGGAGCATCGAAGGCGATCACGCTTGCCGGACATCTCGCCACCGGCCTGCTGTCGGCCGCCGCGGCGGTCGGAACGATGATGAGCGGGCTGTTCGGCCGGCATTGAGCCTTGAAGGCGCCGCGCCCGCCGTAATCCCACCAGGAGATGTCCGAAATGCGGGTATTTCTCGCCGCGCTTGGTGCTTGCCTGACGCTGGCCGCACCCGCCGACGCGCGTCGGTTGGCACCGGAATGCAACATTACGATGCCCTGCGAGGGTGCGGGCCCTAGTCGAGATCGGGCCAATCCGGTGCTGCCAACCGGCCGAATGGCGGGCCGCGTCGCAACCGCGGCTCGGGAGGCATCCGCCGGCGTGGTTGCCAGCATTCTCCCGCATCCGGCGGGATGCCCGCGCCGACTGTTCTGCGGCTGCGGCGCGGCTGTGCGCGTCTTCGGTTCTCCCGTGCGCCATCTTTGGGTGGCCGCGAACTGGCTGCGATTCCCGCGCGCGGTTCCGGCGCCGGGGATGGCGGCCGCGCGGCGCGGACATGTCTTCGTGCTCGAAAGCCATGTCGGCGGCGATCTGTGGCTTGTGACGGATCACAATTCCGGCGGCGGCCTGTCGCGGCTGCATGTCCGGTCTATTTCCGGATATGTGATCGTCGACCCGCGCGGGTCGACGTGGCCGACAGCATTGGTCTCAATCCGCTGATTTCTCCTCGGCGGAAATGAACCGGGAACGAGTTGGGAGATTGCCTCCATTCTCTCTCATTCTCTCTACGGATAACCGCAGTAATTTGGCGACCGGCGGCGGGACATTTGCGCCCGGAGTTAGAACGGCCAGCAAGCTCGCGACGAGGAAGACACTCCAGCCGTAATTGCGCATCCGCTGAAGCGTGTAAACGGCGGCGTCGTCATCGCCTTCCGCACGGAGGTATCCCGCCAGCGCCGCAGCGCCGACACCCAACGCAAACGCCGTTCCAGCCAGAACGAAAAGGAACCCACGTAACATCGGGGCCACGTCGCTGAGGTACAACATCCATGACAACTTATTCATGGCCTACTCCGTGTTTGAGGGATGAGTCCTCTAACGAACTCCCCACAGCTTTCGATAGAGGCCTGTGTCCTCCATTTTGTGACATACACCCCTGCAGAAAAGCCGCAATTTTCGTAAATCCGCTTGATGAGTTCCGCGTCGAACTCCGAAACCTCGACGGTCGTCTTATCCGGGAGGGGTTTCGGCCTGATGACGATAGGCATTTTGGTTCCTCTCCCCGTTATGGTCCACACCGCATGTCATGATACATCGCGATCTCGCCGCAACGAGAGCACGTCACACTCATGCCTTGCCCCCCGTTGATCTCAACCTGTGGCCCATCCCACTCATGCTGGCACGGGCCGGTGGGGCAGTCGCAATAACAGCCGGAGGCGTGTGGGGTGTGGACGCGGACGTCGTCCTTGTTCCAGCCCATACCCTCGCAAATATCGCCGAGCGCCGCGTCAAGCGCCGCATCGCGATCCAGCTTGAGCTGTTCGAACTCCGCTTCAGTCAGGCGTGTCTTGATCATAGCATTCCTCCTTCGGGAAACGGTCGCTCGATCGCGGGGCCCCGCCATCACCCTTGTTCGTAGATGGAAACCTCTCAATAAACCGCATCATCTGATCTTCTGTTTTGAATCCGAACCAAGTCCATCCGTTGATGGTCGCGTAGCCGCGCTGCCATTCGCCATCTTGTCCGTGGATCGGAGATGCCTCCGGGCCGAGATTTTTCATGCACCACTCGCGCATGTCTCGATCAAGTTCATCGCCGCATTTTCCCGTAAAGACATCAATCATCCACGGTGTTCCGTCCCATACCTTTCGAACAACGTCATTTCGGCTGGCGTCACCGTGATCGAAGGCAATCACTCGCTGATAAAGTTCCGTGGCCATTACGCTTCCCCATTATGTTCTTCGCCGTCGAGGCAACGGCCGGCGCGGGCTTTGCCGACGCGGTCAAGCAAAAAACCGTTCCCGCCGTGCTCTAATGCATTACCGTGTGTGATTGTCCCGTCAGGCCACGCGACCGACGCCACGGCGCTGCCATAACATTCAGTCACGATACCGCGCACTATCGGCATCCACTCGCCCCATTGTTTGAAGAAAAACGGGACGCCGGCGTCCTTACATTGGTCGCGGAGAGATCGCGCCCAATCAGGATGTATGGGGCGGGCGGCGAGGCCGCTCTCGCCGCCGCAGATGACGAGGTCAAGCCAAGATTTAACGTCGATCGTCGGATGAACGCGGTCAAATCGGCCGATCTCTTTTGGTTTCCATGATGCCGGCGGGGACCATGTGACTGGATCACCGCGATCATCTTGCGATGGTGTGCACTTGCAGTCTCCGCAATTCGGGCAAGCAAGTGTCCACCCGCCGCCGCCAGCGTGCTTGCAGGGATTGGCTTCATGCAGCCAAAATGACGTATTGCATTTTTTGCACGTAACGTTTGCTGTTGCGAGCCAGCGCCGCAAATCAACCGGACTCAGCATCGGCTCAATGCTCACAAACCGTTTTGCGACAGGTGTCGCCAGCAAGTGCGGAATGCGTTCGGCGGCGCGTGTCTGATCTTCCGCCGTCACGCCGAGCATGACGTTCGGGAGTGGCCACCAACGCGAACCAGGTTCTCCATGTGGAGTTGGGCCAACCGGTCGATTGTCAACCCTCATGCGTTCAATAGCATCTCCAATTCGACCGCAAGCGTGACCTGTCATCCAACCTGCTTGCGTGTTCTTGGTCATGTATGCGTGCATCCGCGCCGACCGCTTCGTCAGCACCATAAACGTGTGCTGAGGCGCGAGCGCCATGACGGCGAAGACGCGATCAATCCATTCGTCCGGGACATTCGGATGGAACAAATCGCCGTGCGCGCAGACGAAAATCTTGCGCGGCTTCCGCCATCGCAACGGCTGCGTCAGCCATTGCTCATTGAACCGGACTTCGCCGGTCCAGACTGTCTTGCCGTTGACGCATTTCGTCAACCCCGCCCGCGACGGGTGCTCGCGCAGCCGCGTCCCGGCGAGCCGCATCGCGTAGCAATTTGCGCACCCTGGGCTTACGATCGAGCAGCCGGTGATGACGTTCCACGTGGCGTCGCACCATTCGATCTTCGTTCCGTCAGCCATGTGGTTCGGCGCCTCGGTCGCAAATTCTGAGAAGGATAAGATGCTCATCTGCCGCGCATGTCCCGCAGACAAACGCGTCATGCGGGCCGTTAAATGTCGTGGCGATATCCTCGTTCGGGCCGAGAGCATGAGCAATCGCGGCGTTCCCGACCATCATTTCAAGTCCGGCTTGCCTCCTGACTGCGCCGAGGTTGCGCATCTTGCGCTCGCCCGTTTCCCGATCTGTGTACCAGCCCGCGTCGACGCTGGCCTTGTGGCAATGAAACGTCGCCTCGCGCAGTCCGCGCGCCAAGATCGTCGCGGTGGTGTTGTCCATCTCGTTCATGGCACTCTCCAATCCGGGAACGGTCGCTCAATCGCGCGGTCCCACCATCGTTGCTTGAGGCCCCGAAACCCTGCGATCGGTTCGTCGATAGTGCATGCGACCGCGCGGCCTTTACGCACGATCGCGCCTCCCCAGACGCCTGTCACCAGCGCATATCCCCTCAGTCTGCCATGAGCGACGACGTAGAACCTGTCGCCCGGTCTAATCAATGACCGATAACTATGCTCGGTGAACCAGCCCCATTCGTGACCGCTCTCAGGCTCTCCGGCCGCGTCGCCTTCGGCGATCCATTCGAGCCAAAAATGCTTCGGGCATGTCCCGACGAGATCGACCATGACACTCACCACCTGTTGAGTTCGCTGGCGACCGCGTCGGCCGGGCGCTTATCGAGGCCATATCGCGCGAGCGTGACCGCCGCCCATAGCCAGGCGTCAGCAAGACCGATCCGCTCGCTTCGCCACATCGCGACGGCGAATCTGATCTTCCAGATGAGCGCCCCTATCGCCGTCATCATGTGCCGGCTTTCAGGAGCGTCAGCGCGCAGCGCGCGCGGCGCGCGATGGTGATCAGGCGTTCGTAAACGGCGCGTTCATCCGGCTCCATCGTCGCCGGATCGCGGCTCGTGCCGACGGTGCAGGCGCAAAGAACGTCGTCCGTGTTGCTGTCGATCTCCGCGATCGCGGCCTCGATCGCCTCGAAGGCCATGGCGCGTTGCTCGGGCGATAGCGTTGGACTGGCGATCGTCATCCTATTCCTCCTTCATCGCGACGGCGGCGGCAGCCGCCGCGTTGGTGAACAGCCGGAGAGCCGCGCGGCCATACCAGCGGCCGAGCCCGCTGAGCCGCGCGCGCCGATGCGGATACGACCCGGTGACATCCATCAGGCCGCGGCTCTCAAGAGCCGTGATCGTCTCCCTGGCGTAACGCTCGCCGCCAGGGCCGACGAATTCGTGCTTCATCTGCTCGAACCAGACCGTCTTGGTCTGGTCGTCCCGCCGCCGCTCCATTCCGGCCCATAGGGCGCGGAGCATCGCCACGCTAAGTCCGGTGAGCGACACGACGACATCGACGTCGTCCGGCTGCATCGCGTTAGGATCCTGATGTGAGCTCATGCGGCGGTCACGCGATGCGCCGTGGCTGAATTACAAGAGGGGCCCGGGCAGGGGGCGCAACCGGCCCGGGCCAGTGGCGTCACGGCTTCGGCCGACTTTTCGCCGGCTTCTTGCCCGCAAGAGGGCTCGGGCCCCCGTGACGTTGATGTTGATCGAATGAGCGCGGCAGCGCGCTGGCCGACCTGTTCCGCCTCGGCCAGAGCGGCGTCGACTGGAATGCCCGCGCGGCGCGCGGCGCTGAATGCAACGCATTGTGCCGCGAAAATCAGCCGCTCTGTGAGCGGGCCGGGGATCCCGGCGGAGGGAGGAAGGACGTTCATCGTCGCTCCTTTTTCGTTGTTGAATTGGCGACAAAGACGCGTCCGCGATACTCCGCCTTCAGAATGCGGCCACCGCAATTGTTGGCTTGGCCCATGATCGTGGCGACTGCCGCGCGCGCCGCCGCCGCGGTAGTAAAGGAAATGGTGAACGGCTTGGGATTTCCAGCGGCGAGGCAGATGACCGCGTAGGGTCTTTCCTTACTTGCAGGCCTGAAACCCATGTCAGGCCTCCGTCAGCGAAATGAAGCCGATCCGGCGGGCGCGCAGCGCGCGCGCATGCTTCTCGGCACCGGAAAGTCGCCCGCGCACCTGGCCGTCGATCCCTTTCGAGGTTGTTGAGCGGCAGCCGCAGGGCAGGGGGTGTCGCGGGGCGTGGGCCCCGATGAAGCGGCGGCGCACCCGCTTGGCCTTGGCGACCATCGGGGTGACGGTTTCGGCATTGTCGCGGCGGTTGCAGGCCCGGTGCGCGACGCCGGTCTGGGTGCCTCCCAGGGCGTGCGGAGCGCCCTCGTGGCTCTCGTCCCATGCCTCGCCGATCAGGATTGGCCGGCCGCAGATGTTGCATGTGGGAACCTCGGCCGCGCCGCGGCAGCGGTCGTAAAGAGCTTCCCGGGCCTTGGTGGAAAGGCTCCGCCGCTTGAATCGCAATGCCCAGAGCATCGGCTCCTCCTGATTTGACTGACAAAATCCCCGTTCAGCCACTCCGCGCGCCGGGCGCTGACAAGCGAATCGTAAGCAACATAGTCGGAAAAATCCTACCGTCAAGCCAAATGTCGGAATTATCCTACTTCGGCAATTCACAGGCGAATGGGATGTTTCCGACCAATTCTGCTTGGCGAATCGGAAAATTCCGATTAACGGTCGAATCCATGGAAGAGGAGCTCCGCAACAGTCTTCAGGTCTGCGTGGCCGCCTATGCGGCGGCAAAGCAATGTAGCGCGGCCACCGTCGGCCGTCTGGCTGCTGGCGATTGGCGCTTTTTCGATCGGCTCAATGACCCTGCAAAGACATTCACCGCGAGAAAGTTCGATGAAGTCATCGGCTGGTTTTCGCGAAATTGGCCACCTGAGACACCGTGGCCGGATGGAATCCAAAGACCCACCATCGACGACGTTCAGGACCCTGCCGCATGAGCGCGGTCGCACCAGGTCCAGCAAGCGCGTCGCCGCGCACCTTGCTGACACTCGCCGACGGCGGGGTGATCGACCTGCTGGCGCCGATGCCGGCCGATTACACTCCGCTCGCCTGGGCGGCCGAGCACCTCGCCAAGGAGGCCCGCTACAACGGCGCCACGCCCGGCGTGGTCTATTCGGTTGCTCAGCATCTGACCGAATGCGCATATGCGGCGTTTGAACAAACCGGAGACCGCGAGGTAGCCGCCTATTGCGCGCTGCACGACGTACACGAAGCGGTCTGGCGCGACGACACCACGCCGAAGAAGCTTGCTCTCGCCGCCGTCGCCGCGACGCGCTTCGGCGTGCTCGCCGCGACGGTGATGGAGGCCTTCGCCGAACTCACAGACCGGCACGATGCCGCCATTCACGCCGCCGCTGGGCTTGCCTGGCCGCCGCCGACCGCCATAGCCGCTGAGGTCAAGCGCATCGACCGAACGCTGCTGGTCACCGAATGGCGCGACCTGATGGGCGGCCTGCCGCTGCCGAATGCTGGTGCCTACGCCGACGCAACGCCGCTCCAGCGCTTGATCGTTCCTGTTTCTGACTGGCGCGTCGCGCGCGCCATGCTGTTGATGATGTGGTGTCGGATATTCGGCCGGCACGCGCCGATTTTCGGCAGGCAGGGATTGCAGACATGACGGACGCGACGGAATTTCTCGTTTTCCTCGCCGCCGCCGGTCTCGCGGCAACGATCGTCATTTATCGGCATCGCTGCGCGCTGATTTTCGGCGGCGCGCTGATTGTGGCCGCCAGTTTGTTCGCCGTCGCTCCGCTGGCGCTGGCTTTTCTCGGCGCCTGGATCGTTGCGTTCTCCGAGCGCGGCCGCGGTGACGATCCGACGCCACTTGGGCGCGGCGGCCGGCCATATCGCGGGGAAGAGCCATGAGCGATGCGTCGATGGAAAGCGCCGCCATGATCGATCGCGTGCTGCATCTCGTTAACGAGACGAGGCTCGCGGGATCGGCGGAGGTCTCCGGCATCGATCCGGATTTCATTGTGCTGGTCGATCGCGACGCGCATGGCCGCGTCATCCGGATGACCGGCTATTCGCCCGAGCGGGCGCTGCGCCAAGGGCTACTTCTCATCCGCGAGGCGATCCGGCGAGAGCCGCGCCTGCGCGATCTGGCGTGGCTGGGAATGCGGAAAGAGGATGGCCAGCCATGATGGATTCTCTGGGGCGCGACCTCGTCGCATACGCGGTGCTGATGGCGCTGATCGCGCTGGCCGGCTCGCCCGCCACCACGCCGAAACCGGCCAGCGGATCGCCCGCATCATCGCCGGCACGGAGGTATGACGGCGATGTATGACGTCATCCCCTTCGACCTCGTCGCGCTCCTGCGCGCGATGATCGTTTTTTTCGCCGCCGCGCTACTGGCGGCGGTGTTCGTCGTCGCCGGCCAGCGCGGTCGCGCGGGAAACGACGCAATGGCAGAGCCGTTCGGCGACTGGCCTCATGATGGTCGGGGTGCGTCATGACGCGACCTGATGACATTGATCCCGCGCCGCGTGCAGGCGTGCCGCCGCCAGACGGCAGCGATCATGTGATCGGCGCCGTCGACCGTGTCCTGATCATCGTCGGCACGCGCACCGTCGTCACCGACCAAGATTTCATCCGCGTGCGCGACCGCGATCTCAACGGCAAGCTGATTTCCGATATCGGCTATTCGCCGGCCAAGGCGCTGGCAATGGGGCAATTGCTCGTCCGGCTGGCGCTTGAGCGCGATCCCAGCCTTCGCGATCTCCGCGTGATGGATGGCAAAACCATAATCCCGGAGGAGCGCCGATGACATCGCTGGCGCGGATCGACCTTCGGCGTAATGCGCGTCATGGCATGACAGCCTATGGCGCCGACGAGGCGGGCAGGCGCTACGCCCATCTGATCGCCTGCGGGTTCGATGAGGCCGAGGCGGACACGGTATTCGAGGCGATCGATCTGCCGGACAGCGCGGCGATCTCGCTGCGCATTTCCGACCTGCGCGCGC
>OFRM01000123.1_pt1 | contig 34274 bp, 15 predicted proteins | sample 1543101 | NCBI WGS metagenome assembly OFRM01 (sample SAMN07774223, study PRJEB24372) | wastewater metagenome | isolation source: Exp Tend VB 0WW | collected 2016-02
TAGGATTTGTGAAGATGACGGATGCATTTTTCGAGGCAGTTTTGTTGCGAATGAGGCGTCAATAGCGAGCTATTGACAACGAAGAGCAGCAAAAATGGCCGAAAATGCGCCGCTGAGTGACATCAATGCGTCACAAATAACGCTGCAAGCGCGCCTAATGGAAAATCTGGGTTAAATACGATCAGATCAATTTGATTCGTCCCGTTCTCACCGATAACCCTGTTTGACGCCACCATCATGTCAACTACAAAACGTTTTCAGCGCAGTTTGGTCTGGTTTCGGCGCGATTTGCGCAACTATGATCATGCCGCTTTGTTTGCCGCCTTAAAACACAGTCAGCAAGTGTTTTGCGTGTTTGTATTTGATACCGCCATTCTGCACGCTTTGCCAAAAGACGATAGGCGTGTGGTATTTATTTATCAAAGCGCGCTGGAATTAAATCAGGCATTGCAAGCGCTGGGTGGCAATTTACTGATTCTACATGGTAACGCGGTCAGCGAATTACCAGCCTGCGCGATCAAGCTCGCGGTCGATGCGGTTTTTACCAACCATGATTACGAGCCACAAGCCATCATGCGCGATGAACAGGTGCGACTTGCTTTATCTCCTCAGCAAATTGATTACTTCAGTTTCAAGGATCAAGTGATTTTTGAAAAAGATGAAATTTTGACCGCCAGCGGCCACCCTTTTTCTGTCTTCACTGCTTATAAAAATGCCTGGATGAAAAAAATTGCCGCTGCTGATGGTGATTTTTTTTACCGCGCCTATCCGATCGAACGTTACGCGCAACATTTGTGCGCAGCACCGGATGCCAGCATCCCGCAGTTAAACACATTAGGGTTTAACGACGCGGAAACAATCAATCTAAAACTGCATGGTGGCATGCAAGCGGGGCAAGCCTTGCTCGATGATTTTCTAACCCGCATGGCAGACTATGAGCACACCCGCAATTTCCCGGCGGTGAAAGGTCCGTCGTATTTATCAGTGCATTTACGCTTTGGCACGGTATCGATCCGCCATCTGGCGCGGCTGGCCTTTGCAGCCATCAGTGGTGATGATCACCATATCGGTAACGCAGGAAGCGGGGCACAAACCTGGTTATCTGAGCTGATCTGGCGCGATTTTTACTGCATGATTTTGTCTCAGCACCCACGCATCGCAAGCGCTGCGGAAGGTGGCCAAGCTGCCTCATTTAAACCTGCTTACGATGCCATTGTGTGGGAAAACGACGCTGCAGCAGAGGCCAATTTTGACGCATGGTGTCAGGGCATGACTGGCTACCCTTTGGTGGACGCCGCAATGTGTCAGTTAAATCAAACTGGTTATATGCACAATCGTTTACGGATGGTGGTCGCCAGTTTTTTGATCAAGGATTTGGGCATCGACTGGCGACGTGGTGAAGCCTATTTCGCCGCAAAACTGAATGATTTTGATCTAGCAGCGAACAATGGAGGCTGGCAATGGGCGGCCTCTTCTGGTTGCGACGCGCAACCGTATTTTCGGATTTTCAATCCGATAACACAATCAGAAAAATTTGACCCGGAAGGGCGTTTTATCAAGCGCTACTTACCTCAATTAAGCGGGCTGAATGCACGCCAGATTCATGCGCCTTGGCAATTATCTACAGCGGCATTAAAACAGGCAGGCATTGTTTTGGGTGAAAACTATCCACACCCCATTATCGACCATGCCAGCGCGCGCCAGCGTACCCTGCAACGCTATGCCGTGGTGCGCCAAATAGCCGCAAACGAGTGATTGTGCGGCTTATTGGCTTCTTAGCTTATTGACTGTAAGATTTCGCTCAGTTTAATGTAAGTCGGCTGGTGCTGCTTTGTGCACAAAACCCTCAATCGCAGCCAATAATTCTTCTTCCCGATAAGGCTTACCAAAATATTCATTCACCCCAAGCTCGGTTGCATAATTGCGGTGTTTATCTGCTGTGCGCGAGGTGATCATGATGATAGGGATATGGCTGGAACGCGCATCGCCCCGTACATTACGAGTCAAGTCAAAACCATCCATGCGCGGCATTTCAATATCCACCAACATGACATCCGGCGAGACGGACTGCAATTGCTCAAGCGCATCGATACCATCTTTCGCTAACACCACCTGATACCCTTCGCGCACCAACAAACGTTGCGTCACACGGCGCACCGTCAGTGAATCGTCCACTACCATGATGATGGGTTGCGTGCGTAAGCCTGCTACCGCAACGGGTGCCGCCGTGTGTGCCATCAACTCCGCCACCGCACCAGATTTTTGCGTAGTCGCATCGCTATTAGCTTGATCCTGAGTTAGAGTTACATTCAGGTTTTGATGCACGCCAGAATCGGCCACGCCGTCTGCCAAGAAAGGATGCGGATTACGCGCATGTTCATGTTCCATGCGTTGCGCCAAGGGCACCGGATTTAAGATCAACACAATATCACCCGAACCCAGCACAGTCGCACCAGCAATACCAATCATACGTGCCAATTGTGGCCCGATGTTTTTCACCACAACCTCGCGATTGCCCAAAATATCATCAACGTGAATCGCCACACGCTCGCTGCCACTCTTCATCACCAATAACGGTGAATATTGCTGCGTGATCGCACTCGCCTGCTGCTCGCCTAATAAGCTAGGCAAGTAATACATCGGCACGCGCGCACCTTGCCACATGATGGCACCATCGTTATAGGCCGTAGTCAGCGCTGCGACTTTTAATTGCTGCACTTGTTCAACCAGCACGGAAGGTACTGCAAAGGTTTTACCGCCTGCGCTGATAATCACGACTTGCGTGACGGCCAATGTCAACGGTAAATGAATCGTAAAGTGCGCGCCTTGCCCAGGTACAGAATGCACCGCAACACGTCCGCCCAGTGCGGTGGCTTCCGAACGCACCACGTCCATACCAACGCCGCGCCCGGCCAATTCGGTGACTTCGCTGGCGGTGGAAAAGCCTGGCTCGAAAATCATATTGACGACTTCACTGTCGCTGACGGCACCGTCATGCTCCAGCAAACCAACGCTCTGTGCTTTATGTCGAATCCGCTCTAAATTCAGACCCTGGCCATCATCGGTAAAGTGGATTACCACTTCATTCCCTTCTTGCCGAATTTCGATGAGTAATTCACCGACTTCCGCTTTGCCTGCTGCGACTCTTTGTTGTTTACCTTCTATGCCATGCACAATTGCGTTACGCAGCAGATGCTCAAATGGTCCGACCATTTTTTCCAGCACGCTACGATCCATCTCGACCGCGGTTCCGCGAATATCGAGATTGACGCGTTTATCCATTTCCTTTGAGGCTTGCCGCGTTACCCGGTACAAACGCTCAGCCACGCTGGCAAATGGGATCATGCGCACCCGCATCAGATCTTGTTGTAATTCACGTGTCAAACGAGCCTGTGTATGCAAATCATTCGATGCGCCATCGATAGTGCGATGCAAGTTTTGCTGTACACTGGCGACGTCGCTCACGCTCTCGGCCATCATGCGTGTCAGCTCTTGCAAACGGGTGAATCGATCAAACTCTAATGGATCAAATTCGCGGTCAGCAGAATGCGCCATGCGCGAAGTAATCTGCGTCTCGGCCTGAATTTCCACTTCACGTAATTGATCGCGCAAACGCGTTACGTTATCAGTCAATTCAGATAAAGAGGAACGTAAAGTTTCTACTTCGTTTTCAAGTTTTGAACGAGAAATCGAGACTTCACCAGCCTGATTCACCAGACGATCCAAAATGTCGGCACGCACCCTGACCAATGCACTAGCGGTCGCCGCTGCAGTGGCCGCTACATTCTGCGATGCCGGATTAGGCATTGCTTTCAAATTGTGAGACACCGTTGCCGTGCTAATCGGCGCGACCTCTAAGTGATGGGGCGCGTTCAAGCTTGCCGGCTGTTCAATGCGCTCTTCACTGCTTGCCGCTGACGCTGCTATTGGATCAGGATTTGCGCCTTCCAGAAATTGATCCAGTTCCTGCGCTGGGGTCAGGTTAGTCTGTGTCAGTACAGCTTCAACAGACGCCTGCGCATACGCCGCCTCTGGATTTTGCAGGCGCTCAAATAACTGCATAGAAAAATCGTGTCGCGCCAATAAATCGTCTAGCAAAGGCGGTCTTACTGCACCACCTGTATGCATCAAACTTTCGATCCGCGCTTCCATGTCATGCACATGCTGCCCCAACTGCATCGCGCCCGCCATGCGCGCACTGCCTTTGATAGTGTGCATTAAACGCAAGATCGATTGTGGTATCGCCATATCTTCGGCATTTTGCTGCCATGATCGTAACAACTGGCCGACCATCGGCAATAAATCGCTGCCCTCTTCGATAAAGACCGGCAATAAATCTGTATCTAGATCATCGTTGAGTTTGATTTCACCATGATGAGCGTCATTATCAACGTCAGCATCATTCCCATCGACAGTAATCGTTTCAAGTGGTTTTTCAGACACTTCTTCAGCAAGCTCAGCACTTGATTGTTCGCTTACTGCTGGATCGATGTCGGCACTAATCGCTGCTTCGCTGCTAAGTGCTGACTCAGCAGAGTTGGCAAGCTTAGCGAGGTCAGCTTGATCAGCCAAATCAGCCAAAATTACAGGATCTAATTTTTCATTGGTCGAGGTGATAAATTCTTCATCCTCACCGGCGTTAGAACGCAGAATCACCGTTTGCAAAAGATTTTCCAGACTTGCTACTTCCTGCGGCGCCGGTTCTGGCATCTCGGATAGAGCAAATTTTTGCAGCATTTGTTTGGCACAAACGATACTCTGCTCAAGCACATCAAATTCTGCCATCTGGAGTTCCACTGGATGACGCTCTAAACGCTGCAATACCATTTCAATTGCATGCGCTAATTCTTGCAAAATCTGCAGACCAACGGTGGCCGAGCTGCCCGCCAATGAATGTGCCGCATGCACCGCATGACGCGCCACTGCACGGCCTGGCTCGTGCCGCCATTCGGCAAATTCCTGCGCCAGATAACGCACGATTTCATCGGTCTCCGACATATAAATGGTATGCAAAGGCAGACTGATTTCCAATGATCCAATGCGTTTGATGGAGTCATCTAACGGCACTGTAAGTGCCTGCAACGCCGGGAAATCGATAATTTCTGCTGAATTTGGCATTTGCTTCAAGCCATTCTCGTCGCCAGCGATCTTGCCTACTTGCCCAGCATTAGCAGTATCTGCAAGATTGATAATGTCGGCGCTGACGACATCCTGAGGCTGCGCCGGAACATCGACTACCTTATCGACAACATTATCGATCACATTATTGGTAACTTCGCCGGCAACTTCTTCTACCACTTGATTGGTTACTGGATTGACCATTTGATCGGCCAATTGGTGAGTAACTGGATCATTCACCAACGCTTCAGCGTCGATGACCAAGGCATCTGCTGACAGGCTTGCGCTCGCTGGCGTTAGCGTATCTGGCGCTTCATTAAAGTCAATATCCGATACCGCTAAATCGACTGCTTCGTCAGCAAGCTGATTAGCTTCAATAGGTGCATCTGTTGCTTGCGCTGCCATCAGCGCATCGAATTCAGCGAGTGCCGCAGCGCCGATATCGATCGCCTCAAGCGAAATGGTGGCAGCATCCGTCTTGGTCGCACTCTTGGTCAAACTTTCGGTCACACTTTCGGTCACATTCTCGGTCGTATTTTCAGGCAAAGTCAGCGCAGCGACTGGCGTTGGCTCTTTTGGTTCTTTTACATCTACCTTGAATTCCAGCCCAGCCTTGACCAATTCTGCCGCCGCGACAATCGCGTCGGCATCATGTCTAGAAACACCGGTCGCTTTCAGGTCGTCAACCCATTGGGTCAACTGAATCGCGACATAATCGAGTAAATCATAGAGTGCCTCGGTACCACTACGAGCCTCCGACAACCATAGATTCATGACTTGCTCGACACTCCAAGCAGCCTCGCCAAATACCGTCAGCCCGACCATGCGGCCACTGCCTTTTAAGGTGTGGAAAGAGCGCCGCAAGCTGGTTAAATGCTCTTGATTACTTGGATCAAGGCGTGACACGGGAACTGTCTGATTGACGAATCCTAAAACTTCATCCGCTTCAGTCAAGAAAATTTCCAATAATTCAGCATCAATTGCTTCATCACTCGCGGGCAGCGGTGAGGACAAGGCATGGCTTTGAGCTGCGCTATGATCTGCTTTTTCTGCAGACGTGACCGCAATAATTTCATTCACGGCTTCGCTTGAATCGGCAGAATCACCGGAGGTAACTTGCTCCAATAATTCAATTGCCGATTGCGCGCGCGCACTGGCATCTGCATCATCCAAAATGGCAGCGACCGAGACTTCAGATGCCAGTGAATCTTTCAGTTGCGCCTGAATAGCTAAATTATCTGGCTGTGCAGCCAGCGTGGAAGCCAGTCTGGCAGATTCCATCTGTTGCTGCGCGAGCTCATCTTCTGACGAAGTAGGTGCCGCCGAAGTCTGATCCAGCGCCATGCTGGCATGTGGTAACAAAGACTTGTCGCTGGTTTTTTCTAAAAGATTGGAACGAAATAATCCTTGTTCAGCATCAAAGACAAATTTCTTCTTGGCTTGGTCTGGCTGGGTCTGCAAGGTCTCGATAAAAAATGACAATGCACCAATATTCTGTGCGACGTTTTGATAATTTTCCTGTTGTGTTGGCGCGTCGTCATGCTGACCAAATTCAGCAATTTTATTGCGGGTATATTCAATCGCGCGCTGTGCATCATCCTGATCCAGAATCGCCATAGCACCACCAATCTGATGCAAAATTGCGCCGACCGGTGCTAGTAGTTCTGGTTTGCTAGGTTCACGGAAATAATCATCTAAGGTTTTTTCTACCTGTCGCAAGCTGGTTTGCATTTCCCCAACCAGTGTTGCCATAGTCTGTCGCTGCTGCGCCTGATGCGCAATCTCGCCCATCCAAGCCGCTTGCGCTGGTGGCTCCTCACCAGCTACCAATGCCAATAAACGCGCTGAGATTTCGTCTGCACGTTCAGAGAAATGATTAGGCAAATGCGTGATTTGATCAAGCGCACTTTCTACAAACAATAAGCCAGACGCCAACTCTAAACCGATCTTGCCACCGCTGGCTAGCGCCGTTGCATGCAACGCGATGCCACTCAGCTCACGCAATAATTTTAACAATGCCGGTGACTGCAAACTAGCTCCAGTGTCTGCCAAATCCTTCATTTTTTGCGCAAATTTTTCCGCCAAAGCGACATCGCCATTGGCAATCCGTCCCCACAGATTTTTTGCACTATTGAGCTGCTCCTTGGCGATCAACAATTTTGCGGTCGGGATTTGTCCGTAACTTTTTTGCTGATAATCGGTCGGCACCTGATCATCCAGCTGATACGCTCGCTTAATTTGCCCAACAAATGCGGATGGCGATGGCGCTTGCGCAATAAAAAATAAAGCATCACGCAAGAGCCGCTCGGGAATGCTGGTAATGCCGTCCACTAGACGTCGAATCTGTAAATTAATTCTCCCGAAAATCTGTTTCACGTACTGCTGATTCTCGATTTTCCCTTGCGCGGTCGCCTCAGTGAAAGCGCGCATCACCAGCCAAAATGCTTTGGCCTGCGCGTTAGTTTGCGCTTGCTCGATCTCTTGCACTAATTCAAGCACGTTATGCAGAGCTTGCAGGCGCTGCTGATCGTCTTTGCTGGTAAGTACAGTCAGTAGCAATTTTTCAAAGCGCTGTCTAATTTTGACATAACTAATCGGTGCAACTTGCGGTTTAATGCTGAGCTCTGGAATTTTTTCCTGCACAGATAGCGATGGAAAAAATAGATCTGCTGGGTGAATACGATCCGCGCCGATCAGTTCCAGCAAACCACGGTAATACGGAAACAAACGCACCGGCTGATGCGCTGCACCCGTCAGTAAATCCTCCAGATAACGCAATACCGCATTTAAAGCATCTGAAATTGTGCTGGCGCAAGCGGGTGTTAACACCAACTGCTGGCTCTGCAAACGCTCAATCAGGTCTTCGATGGTTTCCGTGATGATAGATACACCGTCGATATCGACGATCTGTAAAGCACCATGCGCTTGATGCAAATAACTTTTGGCATGCAATAAGGTGGTCGATTGGGTTTCAGCAACCTGTTCAGGCGCATCCAACAATAAACGGTCAGCGCGTGAAATCGCTTCACGAATTTCAGGCATAACCCAAGACAGAGGACCGGTATCAAACGCCTCTTGCGCTGTCGTCAATGAATGATGAGAACCAGATGTCATGCGTGTACCCCGCAAACTAAAATGGCGATAAACCGCGGTTCATCGCCGTGCATTGATGATCAGGCCAAATTCATGCTAGCCCTGTGCCTGAAGCTGTGCCTTAAGATTACGCCGCCACCCGGAAACGAGACACCGAGTTTTTCAGCTCTTCCGCCAACGCAGATAATTCTTTAATTGATTCTGCTGTTTGCTGCGTACCATTTTGCGTTTGCTCGGTAATGGTCAAAATATGTTGAATATTTTGCGCCACACCATTCGCTGAAGTCGCCTGCTGCTCGGTGGATAAAGAAATACCTTGAATCAGTTCCGCCAATCGATTTGAAACGCTACGAATCTCAGACAAAGCGGTACCTGCCGCATCGGACAGTTTCGCTCCTTCGACCACACCCTGAGTTGATTTTTCCATCGCCGCGACCGCATCGTGCGTATCGGTTTGAATCGTGCGAACCAGCGCACCAATCTGCTTGGTCGCCTCCGCCGAACGTTCCGCCAGTCGCTGCACCTCTTCCGCCACCACTGAGAATCCGCGTCCAGCTTCACCAGCAGACGCCGCCTGAATCGCCGCATTCAAGGCCAGTACGTTGGTCTGTTCGGTAATATCAGAAATCAGCTCGGTGATCTCACCAATCTCTTGTGAAGATTCACCGAGCCGCTTGATTCGCTTCGAGGTCTCCTGAATTTGCTCACGGATTTCGTTCATACCCTTGATCGCATTTTCCACCGCATGCGCACCTTGTTCCGCCGCTGCCACCGACTGACGCGCCACCTCTGCCGATTCATTTGCCGAACGAGAAACCTCGGTAATATCATTGGCCATCGTCGTCACCGCTTGACCCGCATCGGTAATTTCACGCGATTGCTGATGCGAAGCTTCTAACAAATTATTGGAAATATCTTGCGCATGGTTAGACGCACTCCGCACCTGAATCGCGGTATTCGTCACGCGCCCTACCAGACCACGCAATTCTTCCACGGTGTAATTCACCGAGTCAGCAATCGCGCCCGTAATGTCTTCCGACACAGTTGCTTGTATCGTCAAGTCACCGTCCGCCACTTCCTGCAATTCGTTCATCAGGCGCAAAATCGCTGCCTGATTCTGATCATTCGCCGCCTTCGCTTCTTCTTCCTGCTTTTGCGCTTGCAAGCGTTGTTCTTCTGCCTCAAGAGTACGTTTATTCGCTTCTTTCGCACGATTACGGCTGTCTTGCAACAAGACCAAGGCAATTCCGGCCGCCGATGCCAACGCTAAAAAGGCGGACAATAGGAGCAACCAGAAACTCAGATTGATCGAATCTTGTTCTGCCGTATACGCTTTTTGCAGTGTTGTGATTTTTTGTTTGAGATCTTCGTTTTCGTTAAAGATCAATTGTTCTGACTGTTTCGCTGCAATAAAATTTTGCAGATTGCCGAGGATGTTAGAAACCGACTGTTTGTATTCAGCAAAACTTTTTTGCAATTCAGTCAAACGGTCACGGGTCTCCGCATCCTTACTGGCGGCTAAACGCAATACGTCGCTACCATTTAAAAAGCCTTCGATCAAATCCTGGAAAGTATTGGTGTCTTTACCCAGCAAAAATGCAGTTTCAGGATTAACACCTTCGGACGTCAGAAATTCGTTCGCGCTACGACCCAAACGTTGGGTCAACATCACTAACTGACCAGAAGCGGAGATTTCCCGCGCTGAGCCACCGCCTTGTACTTTCAAGGTTGAAATCTGTTCCGTTAACTCCAACAGGGTTGGCGATAGCGCATTTAATTTTTGGATAGTTTGATCAAAGCCGGTTAACTCTGGTCGTAATTTTAAAATCGTGTCCGCTGCTTTATCAGAATTTTTCCATGCTTTTTGCGTGTCTTTTAAAATTGCCTCAAATTCAGCACTCGGTGCAGCAATACCGCGTCCTTGGAATTCACCACCCTTTAACAGAATATTGAGATCATTATTAATTTCTTTACGGCTTTCTTCTAACTGCTTAAACGCAGCCGGCTTACCGTAAATCGCATTCGGCGCCGCCTTACCAATCCGCTGTGAGTGCATCAGCGCCTCACCGGAGATTTGTGCCTGGGTCGAAATCAGAGTCGATTGGCTCGAATTCAACCAAACAAAGAACGCACCAAGTAATAGTGACACACCCATCGAAATCAGCAGAAGTCGAATCTGCCGCTCTAACGCTAAATGCCCGATCAAAGGTAACTTAATGTCGCCACCTTTTTCCAATGCATTACCAATAAAGGTCGCATCTGCATGACTAGCCGCTGCCTTGGTCTTTGCTGGTGTTGCTGACATTGCTGCCATCGCTGGCGTAGCTGGTGCCATGCTGCTGGTACTTGCGTGCGGAGTCGCGTCCATTTCAGGCATTTCAGGGGTCAACATTTTTACGTTGCTCGCTTCCTCAACCGAATCAGCCGCACTATTGAACTGCTGCGAGCCAACTTCGACCACCTCCAGCTCTTGTTCTTGTTTCCCCTTAAGCGAGGGAAAAAGTTTAAATAGCATTACTGATTCTCCTAAACAGTTGAAAAGCGTTACTCTTTAATTCTATTCAAATACAATTCACCAACACTTGCTAATCACAATCCTACATGTAAAAAATCTTGGTCTTGCACCAAGAGCGACAAACTTAATTCAAACCATAGCTGGCCGTCACGATCACGGAAGCGATTGATAATCCAAGGCTTCTGTAAATGCACATCATCATCGGATGCAGCTTCAACCAGCATTTCATTGGAGTTGCGTAAGCCAAGCACTTGTGACACTAGCAAGCCGCTGTTAAATGCCAGCCCAGATGCAAAAGCGACGATGCGGCAATCACCCTCACGATTAGTCGGTGGATGACCAACAAAATGCGCAAAATCCACCACGCTGGTTAAATTGCCACGAATATTTGCCAAACCCAGGTACCAGTTTTTGGTCAGCGGTACTTCTGTCATACTGCCCGCACTGACAATCTCACCTGCTTCACGCAAATCAATCAAGTAACGAGTTTGACCAATCAGTACCCCCAATTGATTGGCACGCACTTGCTCGCCGGTTTTCGCGGCTTGCATGCGCGTCATCAATTGCGTCTGAAAATCCCGCAAACGTGTACGACGCCCTTCAGAGTCTTTTTTGACGAGCCTTAAGCCGGGCGTTTCGGTGTCACGTGCGGGTTGATCCATGGCCTTATCCAGTCAATCGAGTTAGCCCAACGCGGCAATTTTTGCTAACAGCTCCTGCGGATCAATTGGCTTGACCAAATAATCGCGTGCCCCTTGTCGCAAACCCCAAATTCGATCGGTTTCCTGATTTTTACTGGTGCAGATAATGACAGGAATATCTTGCGTCTCCGGGTCACGCGCGATGGCACGTGTAATCTGAAAACCGTTTTGCCCTGGCATGACCACATCCATCAAAATCAATTGTGGTTTGTCCGCTTTGACTTTGCTGAGTGCATCTTCGCCATTTTCAGCGGTAGACACGGAAAATCCATTTTTCACCAGAATATCGGTTAAAAAATAACGCTCGGTGGGCGAGTCGTCAACAATGAGAATTTTTTGTATCGCCATTTTTTACCTCAAAATTACCGCACAATTTTACTGACGTATCTAATCGTTATTCGTTCTAAACCATCCTGCTATACGCCAGAATTGATACGCTAGAATTTAGCCCAATGTTTCTTGATCGTATTTAAATATTGTCATTTTGCAGATGTCGTGTAGTTACGCACCGTTTTTAACAAACTTTCCTTGGTGAATGGTTTCGTTAAATATTCATCTGAACCGACCATCGTGCCACGTGCCCGATCAAACAAACCATCTTTGGACGACAACATAATCACTGGCGTATCTCTAAATTTGGCACTTTTTTTAATTAAGGCGCAAGTTTGATAGCCATCCAGACGCGGCATCAGAATGTCGCAGAAAATCAGATCGGGACGCGAGTCATTGATCTTGGCTAAAGCATCAAATCCATCTTCAGCCAATACCACCTGATAACCGACCTGACCTAAAAATATCTCTGTCGAACGACGGATAGTGCTGCTATCGTCGATCACCATGATTTTCAAGTTTTCATTGCTTGACATAGGATCATTTCATAATAGATGCGGAACGGAGTACAACGCACTTTAACAAAAAATCTCAGCCTTGCGCTATTTTTCCCTGAATAAACATTCTGATACAACACATCAGCAAAACGCGGCTCTGCCAGTTACGCGCTTGGCTCGCTCTTACTCGCTCTTAACCGCTGTTAGCGGTATAAGAGCAAAACAAGCACGTAGTTCAAATCAAATAACGACCATTTCAAAATCTTCCTTGCGTGCGCCACATTCCGGGCAAGTCCAATTCATGGGAACATCTGCCCATTTGGTACCTGGCGCAATCCCTTCTTCAGGAGACCCAGCCTGCTCATCGTAAACCCAGCCGCAGATCAGGCACATCCATGTTTGAAATTCTTCAGTTATTGTTTCTTTAACACTCACGACGAAAACCCTTCAATCAAGTAAAATAATGGAATGAGGCGACAATCACTCTGGGCGCGGCTAAATTAAGAGAGTTACAGACTTAGCCACGACAACATCAGTTCTGCCACCTGTTCCGCCAATTTGAATACCATTGCTGGAAACGTCCGAAACAGGCACACTCATTCCGACGAAGACAGCTATATTAATCTACCCACCGTGCAAAACCAAATTTCCCCACTTATTCTTAGCTTCGGCGTCTCAGATCCTCTCGCCAGTATGGGGGTGCAAGCCGATTTAGCCACATTTGCGGCAATTGGCTGTCACGGCTTGCCGATTATCACGGGCTTTTTAGTAGCTGATACCTCGCAGGTCGATGATGTTTACCCGATTGAAGCGGATTTGGTGGTCGATCAGGCGCGCACAGTGTTGGAAGACATGCCGGTGGCTGCCTTAAAACTTGGGCAAATTGCCAGTGTCGAAAACGCCGCCGTGATTGCCGAAATCGTCTCAGATTACCCAGATTTACCTTTTATATTAGATCCCTTCAGTTCATCTATTCCAGAACCAGCTGCTGACGCAGAAGATTTACTCTTGGCAATTTGTGAATTATTAATTCCACAAGCCAGTCTGCTGATCATTTCTGAAACCGAGTTAGCGCGCATCGCAGAAACGTGGAAAGACGGCGAGATTGACGAAGCCACCGATGACGTAGCGGCCGATGCCATGACGCTGATCGAATCTGGCTGTGCCTTTGTATTGGTGACTGGCTCAGATAGTCACAGCAATCAAATCGTCAATCGTCTATACGATCAAAACGGTTTACTGCGCGCCGACCAATGGCCGCGCATTCCAGGCTCTTTTATTGGTGCTGGCAGTAGTCTGGCCGCTGCAGTAACGGCTCTGTTAGCAAATGGTTTATCGATACCAGAGGCAAGCTTGGAAGCACAGGAATTCACCAATGCATCTATCCAACATGCACAACGCTTAGGCATGGGCAAACTGATCCCGGATCGCTATTTTTGGTCAAAAGAAGACGAATAAAATACCGTCACCGCATTTGTCAGCAGATCGCCAATAAACCGCAGCGCACTCCAAGCAATGCAAATGTTTTACACGACACGACACCTCACTTCACCACACTACATTGAATGCAATTGCATCACCTTTTGAATAGACATCGACCATGATTGATCAAAACGACACCCTTTTCGCACGCGCCCAAAAAACCACTCCGGGTGGTGTTAACTCACCGGTACGCGCATTTCGCTCAGTGGGCGGCACACCGCGTTTCATTCGACGCGCACAAGGCGCCTATTTTTGGGACGCCAATGACAAAGCCTACATTGATTACATCGGCTCTTGGGGACCCGCAATTGTTGGGCACGCTCATCCGGCGGTGATTCAAGCGGTGCAAGAAGCGGCGGCAAACGGCTTGAGCTTCGGCGCACCGACCGAAGGGGAAATTCAGATGGCGGAAGAATTATGCCGACTGGTACCTTCGATACAACAGGTACGCTTGGTTTCAAGTGGCACCGAAGCAACCATGAGCGCCTTACGTCTAGCACGTGGCGCAACTGGGCGCGATAAAATTATCAAGTTTGAGGGCTGCTATCACGGTCACGCAGACTCATTATTGGTGAAAGCGGGCAGTGGATTGCTGACCTTTGGCAACCCGACCTCAGCAGGCGTGCCGGAAGACTTCACCAAGCACACGCTGGTACTCGACTACAACAATTGCCAGCAACTGGAAGACGCGTTTCAAGCGTATGGTGATCAAATCGCCTGCGTAATTGTAGAGCCGGTCGCGGGCAATATGAATTTGATTCGCGCCTTGCCGGAATTTTTACAAACCATGCGGCGTCTATGCGACCAATATGGCAGCGTGCTGATTTTTGATGAAGTGATGTGCGGTTTTCGTGTCGCTCTGGGCGGTGCGCAGGCGCTGTACAACATTCAACCCGATCTCACTGCATTAGGAAAAGTCATCGGCGGCGGCTTACCAGTTGCTGCCTTCGGTGGGCGCGCAGATTTGATGGCGCACATGGCACCATTAGGGCGGGTTTATCAAGCGGGTACTTTGTCGGGTAATCCGGTGGCGGTGGCAGCCGGATTGGCGACGCTCAAGCTGATTCAGGCCGACAATTTTTATACGCAACTCAGCGCGCAAACGCGGCAATTAAGTGAGGGCTTACAGCACGCCGCCCGTCAACATGGCATCAGCTTTTGTGCTGATGCGATTGGTGGCATGTTCGGCCTGTATTTCAGCGCATCAGTACCAAGCACTTATGCTGAAATGATGGCCTCGGATACCGCACGCTTTAATCGTTTCTTCCACCTGATGCTGGATGCCGGTGTTTATCTTGCGCCTTCCGCCTTTGAAGCCGGATTTGTTTCTGCTCAACACGATGACGAAATTATCGGCAAAACGATTCACGCCGCCGAACAAGCATTTGCACAACTCGCCGCTTAATTTGGGAGAAAACTAACATTTTCATTTCCACACGGATATAAAAATGAGGTTTTCTCTGGCTAATTCTGATTTCTTGCACAGAACACTTGCCCGAAGTAAATCAACTCTGTTAATTTCGCAACATCTTGCCTTTTGATAATCCATTGGTACTTCCATGAAAAATCGTTTGAAACGCGTCAGCTTTTGGGTTGCATTAACAGTTTTGCCGGCAAGTTCATTTATCTCAGTCAATGCTTTTGCTCAACAACAAACCTTAAAAGAAGCAACCCAGCAGGCCATTCTGACCAATCCTGAAGTGCTCAATCGCTGGCATGCATTTGAAGCAGCCGGCGCTGAGCGCGATGTGGCATTTGGCGGCTATCTACCCAATGTGAATCTAAGTGCAGCGGCAGGCCGCGATCAAAACGACAATCGCCTTACCAACAATAACTTGAATCGGCGCTCGGCGGCACTTAGCCTGAATCAGATGTTGTATGACGGTTTTCTCACCAAGAGTGAAGTCAGCCGGTTAGACCACACTCGTTTGGTACGCTTATTTGAACTGTATGATGCGTCGGAAAATACTGCGCTGGAAGTGGTGCGCGCGTACACGGATATTTTACGTTTTCGCAAATTAACCAACTTGGCTGAAGACAATTATGTGCGTCACAAAACCGTGTTTGAACAAATTCAAAATAAGGTCAAAGCTGGTGCTGGGCGGCGTGTCGATCTGGAGCAAATCTCAGGTCGTTTAGCCTTAGCTGAGGCTAATCTTTTGACCGAAACCTCGAATCTGCACGATGTCAGCGCGCGCTATCAGCGTTTGGTAGGTGTTGCGCCAGCGAAAGACCTAGAAAATCCTGCGCCGCTGATTAAGGATATTCCAAGCAACGTTAAAACGGCGTTAGAAGCGGCCAATCAACATCATCCCTCATTATTGGCGGCGATAGAAAATGTGCGGGCTGTCGATAAATCGGTCAGCGCTCGGCGCGCAGCGTATCAGCCCAGAGTAGATTTACGCCTGCGTACCGAACGCGGCAACAATATTGAAAATATCACTGGCGGCACCACCAATAACACCGCCGAAGTGGTCTTATCCTGGAATTTATTTAACGGTGGCAGCGACCAAGCACGGGTGCGGCAATCGGCTGATTTACTGAATCTGGCACGTGACCAGCGCGATAAAGCATGTCGTGATATTCGTCAGACTTTATCGATTGCTTACAATGACACGCGCAAACTCACCGAGCAATTGACCTTCCTCGATCAACATCAACTCTCTATCGAAAAAGCGCGTGACGCGTATCGCCAGCAATTCGACATCGGCCAACGTTCATTGCTCGACGTTCTAGATACCGAAAATGAAGTGTTTCAAGCGAAGCGTGCGTTCACCAATGCCGAATTTGATTTATTACAAGCCTATGCACGAACCCATGCTGGCATGGGCACATTGTATAGCGCGCTTGGCATCAGTCGTCAAACACCAGCAGCTTTACCCAATTTGAGTGACGACAATGATCAAGCTGATCGCGTAGTCAATTGCCCTACTGAAGCACCGACCTTGTATTTAGTCGATAAAGCGACACTTGATGCGCGTGCTGCCGAGGGATTAAATCAAGAAGTGCCGACTCAACCCAAAATAGCGCCTGTAGCAGCGAGTCAAGCAGCCCCAGTATTAACGGCGAGCGCTACCGCACTCGCCAAGACTGCGGTGATCACCGCACTGAAAAATTGGCGTGATGCGTGGATCAGCCTCAATCCAGAAAATTATTTTGCGTTTTATGCGCCCAAATATACTTCACGCGAATCGTGGAAAACTGCGCGTAAAGCACGTCTGCTGAATGCGCAAAAAATCACGCTGGAGTTAAACGATATCCAAGTCACCATGCAAGATACCAAGCACGCTACCAGTGTATTCGAGCAGAGTTATTCCTCGGCTGCTTACAAAGACCAATTAAAGAAAACCCTACATTGGGAAGAAATTGGTGGCAAATGGCTGATTGTGAATGAGACGGTCGAAGGCACACATGCAAAACAATGGTGAGGCGTCAGGTGCATCCTGTCAGACTCAGCCAAATGCAGCCAGAATCATTTTGTAACCATGAAAATCCAGATAGATTGCTATATAGTAGAACGCGTAGAACCGTAGAGAGTAATTGGGCGACATTGGCCAAGCGTATTGCCCCTACGTTCAACGACTTGCTGGGCGAATAAACATCGTGTTTCGATTTCGTCATTGAGGCGAAATAAAACTGTCGACTATATTTGTTCTCTGTTCTTTCCATTTTCAATCGATCCACGTGCACGCAGGAAAACTTTTATTACGACAGCGCTTAAAAGACCTCCTGCGTTCTGCAGCCTACCGGACTTTATGGGCAGCACTCGCATTGGGTAGTCTTGCCATTGTTGCCTCCAGCAATGCGTTTGACTTCAATCGACTGCAAAACAGCTTACAAAGATTGGGCGGCAATCAACAGTCACTCACTGAATGGCACGAATTGGTAAAGACCTATGCCGATGCCAGTATCGAGGTGAAGCTAAAAAAGGTGAATGATTTTTTTAACCGGAAAATTTTATTTACCGACGACCTAGAGGCCTGGGGTTTATCTGATTATTGGGCAACACCGCTAGAAAGTCTGGCGCGTGGTAAAGGCGATTGCGAAGACTATGTGATTGCCAAATACTTTACTTTACGCAGCATGAATGTACCTGATAACCAGTTACGATTGATTTATGTGAAAGCAAGATTGGGCGGCCCAAATAGCCAGATTCAACAAGCGCACATGATCTTGGCTTTTTATCCTTCCGCTGAAGGCGAGCCTTTGGTTTTGGATAATCTCATTTCAGAGATTCGTATTGCCTCTAGACGTATTGATTTATTACCAATTTTTAGCTTTAATAGCCAGGGAATTTTTGCTGGCACTGCAGCAAACGCGACGCTGGGGCCAGGTGGCACGGGTCGTTTAAGTCGCTGGCAAGATTTGTTAGAGCGCGCTCGGCAGGAAGGATTCGATGAGCCTGTTCGCACGACAAAAGATTTTTGATTCAAACTTTTTTAGAAGTATTTTACCCAGTTAAAGGAAGCATCATGTCGATGTACCGTCAATTTTGGTTAGCGATTATCCTCAGCACCTTGCTCGCGCTGGTGGGCAGTTTGCTGGCCTCGACATTAAGCTCACGCGCCTATCTCAATGAACAATTGAAACTCAAAAATGCGGACAATGCGACTGTGTTGGCATTGTCTTTAAGTCAGAAAAATATTGATGTGGTGGAGCTTGAGCTAGTGATTGCCGCCTTGTTTGATAGCGGTCACTATTTATCGATACAGGTCACCGACCCAGCCGGTAAAAAAATCATTGAGCGCACTGCCTCGGTGGAAAAAAATGATGTGCCAGCCTGGTTCATCAATATTTTTCCGATTCAATCAACCCCGGGGCAGGCACAAATCAGTAGTGGCTGGAAACAACTTGGCACCGTTTCACTGACTACGCAAAGTGGTGCGGCGTATCAAACTTTATGGAAATCCACACGTGAAATGGTTTTGGCGTTGGCACTATCCGGCTTGATTGCGGGTTATCTTGGTACGCTCATTTTGCGTCGCTTGAGAAAGCCTTTGCGCGATGTCATCAATCAGGCCAATGCCATGACAGAGCGGCGCTTCGTCATCACGCCGGAGCCGAAAGTGCCCGAATTAAAACAACTCTCGGTTGCCATGAATTCGACGGTGTCCTTGTTGCAATCGATGTTTGCAGAAGAAGCCGAACGGGTTGAAACACTGCGCCGTCAAGCCAATACTGATCCGGTGACCGGCCTATCTAACCGCAATCATTTCATGGCGCAATTGCAGGTGTCGATGGAAACTGAAGACGCGCCACCGGGCAAACTGATGCTGATTCGCCTGACCCACTTGAGTGACTTAAACCGTCAACTCGGGCGCGATAAAGCTGACGTAGTGTTACGCAGTATCGGTGATATCTTAACCATGTGGCAAAACACCCTGCCTGAAGGCTTGGCAGCCAGATTGAATGGTACTGATTTTGCGCTGATATTCAAACAAACCGAGGCAGAATCGGTCGCCCGCTCACTGATGACGCAAATCACCCGCGAGCTCTCTAGCCTAAGCAATCCGCCATCGGTGTTTATGGGATTCGGCCAGTTTAGTAACGGCATGTCACCTGGCGCGATTTTGTCGCAAGTTGATGCCGCCGTCGCCAGCGCAGAAATCACGGGCAACAATGATTGGCGCGTAGCGGCACCGCTCGAAATCGAAGAAGCGCCACGCAGTACCGAAGAATGGTCAAAATTAATTCACCGTGCCTTGGAACAACGTTGGGTTAAGTTAGCCCTGTTTCCCGTCGTATATTTCGATGGAAAGATCAGCCATAACGAGAGCGCTCTGCGCCTGATGTTTGGCGGAGAGTGGTTTCCTGCAGGGCGCTTTTTGCCGATTGCTGAGCGGCTTGGCATGACAGAACAACTAGATTTAGCTGCGGTTGGCTTGGCATTAGATGAGCTGGCTAGTCAGAACAATGTGGATATTGCGGTCAATCTTTCTGCTCAGTCGATCCAAAATGCGGGCTTTAGAAGTCGCTTGCAAGCTCTGTTGTTGTCGCGCCCAAGCTTGATTAAACGACTCTGGCTGGAAGTGCCAGAAAATGGCGCGTTTCAAAATATCGATGCCTTCCGCGCTTTTCATCAAGATTTGCATCGAGTTGGCTGCAAACTTGGTTTGGAGCACTTTGGTCGTCACTTTGAAAAAATCCATTTAATCCATGACATGAAGCTCGACTATCTAAAAATTGATGGCGCGTTCATCCGTGAAATTGACAACAATCTAGGCAATCAAGCATTCGTCAAAGGCATCGGCAGCATTACCCATCGCATGGGCTTGCAGGTGTATGCAGAAAGTGTGAATAGCGCACAAGAACTTTCCACCTTAGCGACGCTTGGCATTGACGGCGCTACGGGTAGCGCTGTGACACGTTAATACCAGCAGATCACCAATAGCAACGCAATACAACGCAACCCAACCCAACGTCCAGTTATAGACTTTTTACTGTCTTATTCTGGACTATTTATGACTACCACATAGTGTCAGCGGATCTCATTAGCGATTTTTAGCGCTGATTTTGCCCTGACACAATATTTTTACGTAATTTCATATACTGGCATCAGTAATTTTAAAACTGCTCGTAGTAGTTGCGGAATTCGCTATTTTTTGCCTATACTCCCCTTATTTTCATTAAAATAAGAGATTTATAAACCTAGAAACGGCAGTTGGACGAGCGTGAGTGTGCGTTTTTGCGATTTCTTGGCGATATCCTGCCTAGGCGCGACGACGACCCAGACTGCATTCTGCTAGCAGGTGCAACAAGGGGCAACAACGGCAGGGAGCCGCAAAAATGGGCAATCATGCTCGTCGCGTTGCCACCAACATGGTGGACGTTTAGAACACGACATTGATGATTTAAAACAAGACCTTATTAGTCAATTTTAGCGGTCAACTACCGTTTCTAGGTTAAAGCACTAACAGGCGCAATTCGTGCTGATGAATTGAACCTGCCATGGACTATTTTCCACGCCCGACGCTCTCCCCTTGCATCGACCTTTCGCCAGCATTTTAATCAACAATTAAAGTACCATTGCGGATCAGCGTTTGCAGCAGGGCGGTTTCATTTCCGGCTGTAACGCCGGTTGCCGTGTACAAATTCACGTTCTGGAAAACGATGGTTTGATCTTCAACCCCAGTATTGAGTGTGCCACCAATAAAGCCGCCATTTTTACTGATATGGAAAATCGTATCGTTCCCCGACACCTGAATGTCGATGTAATTCAAGAGATTAGAAATCTCAATGTTCGCCACCGCGTTACCGGTTTGACCAGTGCTGGTGCGCTCACCTTGCAACAAATCACGCAGATCTAAGACATCACCGCCACCAGTTGGCAATCCTTGTGCATTGGCGATATTGCTGTAGCCACCACCATAATTAAAATCGGTGATGCGATCTACCGCTGGTGTGCCTGCCGCCCCGGCATCGGCCAAGCGCCAAGCAAACGTATCTGAACCAGCACCACCAGTTAAGGTGTCGTTACCGCCACCGCCAATTAAATAGTCATTGCCAGCGCCGCCACTGATGGTGTTGGCTGAGCTATTGCCTTCAATACGGTTATTCGCATTATTACCTGTCAGATTAATGGCCGCACCATCGAAGGCTGTCAGATTTTCCAGATTATTGGCCAGTGTATAGGTGCTGTTGGCATTGGACGTCACATAGTTATTGTCTAGCTGAACTGTGTCGTAACCGCCATTGTTATTTTCGGTGATGGTATTGGTGGTGTTCGAGATACGATAAGTATCGTCTCCCGTGCCACCCACCAAAATATTGGTGCCCAAACCACCGATTAACAGATCGTTGCCAATACCACCCTGCAAAGTATCGTTTCCATTGCCCCCATCCAAGGTATCGGCACCCCCATTGCCAATCAGGGTGTCATTGCCATCGCCACCTGTCAGGAAATCACGACCTTCGCCGCCCGTAATGGTGTTATTTGCGCTATCGCCATCAAGCTTGGCACCGGTGCGTAACTGCCAAGTTGTGGTGGCAGTGTCATACACCAAATCTTGAATCCGAGTATCGGTCAGCGTCGGTGCGGATTCTGCAGAGAACAGCGCAGTATTCGATAACGATAAAATTTGATAGTTAGCAGTCGGATCGTTGCTCGGCTTATATTCAATGCGTAAGCGAGCATTACCACCCTGCTCCCAATACAATAATTCCAGAGATTGCAAGCCACCCTGCAAGTCGCCCAACGGCACCCCAGTAAAAATGCGGGTGGTGGGTGACTGAATGCCATCAAATTCAATCAAGGTTTGCCCGGCAACACGCAAGCGATAACCATCGTCGCCCGATACGCGGAAATCGTATAAACCCGGCTGTACATAAAACTCACCTTCGATACGAATCGCCGCATCCGTGGTCTTGCCTAAGCCTGAGGTACCATTGGTGTTGCCAGAACCGGTTTGCACCACCGCAGTGGCAACATCTTGATCCAAGAAATTACTGAGCGAACGGGTAGTGGAATTAGCATTATTGTCAGGCGCGAGCAAACTACTGCCCGCCGCTAGATTGCTATTCGACCCCAAAGAAGAATCAACTGTCGGTGTGTATCCGTAATCAAGGGTACGCGCTAAAAACCGCACGTCTGCAACATTGGCACCCGCACTCTGCGCTGTTCCGGTAATACTGCTGCCGTTACGACCATCAATGATGGTGTACAAATCTTCAACCGAATCGAGATTACTGACGTTATTGGTTTTACCAAAGGTCGCCGTTCTGTCATCACTATGGGTACGGAAAGTGGCGTCTATCGTCGTGCTATTGTCGTTATAACCGTAGTATTCGCCAGTCAAACCAGTGGCAACACCGCTCAAAGGCACAGTGATAACTGGCCCTGCGGTTAAATCTTGCGCGCCAGTGACATTGATGGTGAGTGTTGCCTGATCTATGCCGCCATGCCCATCGCTGATGGTATAGGTGAATTGATCTTGCACCACTTCACCAGCAAGTAAATTTTGCACATTGGTGCTGGCGTTATCCAGTGCATACACATAACTGCCATCGGCATTTAACGTTAAAGAGCCATACGTTCCTACCAGTGCGGTGCCCAAAGTGCCGCTGGCACCTGCCGCCGACTCAACGCCAGTGCGAATGGCTGTTACGGTTAAGGTATCGCCATCCAGATCGGTATCGCGCCCAGCCGCCGCATTGGCGCTTTGAATCACGCCATCTGCTGCACTAACTGTCAATGTCGTTACCGCCGCATCTTCTGTCACCGCATTGCTATCGTCATGCGCAACCGGTACATCATTGACGGCAATCACATTCACGGTGGTGGTTGCGGTATTGGATTGGTGATTGCCATCGGTTACTGTCACCGTAATCAAGCGTGCGCTCACGTCCGGGGCGTCCGAGGTATTGGCAAAGGTAACGGCGCCGATCGCAGTTTGATACGATGCCAACGATGCGCTGCCAGTTAAAGTCACTGTATTACCATTCACCTGTGCCGCAATGCCATTTGGTAATGCACCGACCGCCAACACATCGCCAAGATGCGCATTGCTCAAGGTAATGGTTGCACCAGTTAATGCAGTTGAATCAACATCAGTCACCGCAATATCCACATCGCCAATCGAGCGCGCTGCGCCATTTTCAGTAAATGTCGTCACATAATCAGCACCCGTTGCGCCACTACTATTATTCGCATCCAAGTCCAGCACTGGTGGCGCGTCATTATCGACAATCGTACCGACAGCATTCACACCGCCTACCGATAAATTCAGCGTTTCAATTGCTTCCGTGATGCTGTCATCCACGGTTGGAATCGTGATCGTGAAACTGGTGACACCGGCTGGCACGATCAGATTGCTGCCGACCAAAGTAACGCCATTGCTGAAACTTGGTGTACCGAAATCGCTTGCACTGGCGGTATTGCCTGCCAGTGTGTAGGCGAAGCTAGTTGCTGTATCCGACGCATTGGTGAGCGTGACAGTATGTACCAGATCACTGCCTTCAGTTTTGCTGTCATTGGTAATGCTCTGCACTGTTGGCACGGCATCGTTATCCAAAATCGTACCGACTGCATTCACGCCACCGACGCTTAGGTTAACCGTTTCATTCGATTCGTGAACGCTGTCTGCAATGGTTGGAATAGTGATGGTAAAACTGACGACGCCAGCCGGTACAATCAGATTGCCGCCCACCAAAGTAACGCCATTGCTAAAACTTGGTGTACCGAAATCACTGACGCTGGCGGTATTGCCTGCCAGTGTGTAGGCGAAGCTAGTTGCTGTATCCGACGCATTGGTGAGCGTGACGGTATGCACCAGATCACTACCTTCAGTTTTGCTATCATCGGTAATGCTCTGCACAGTTGGCACGGCATCGTTATCCAAAATCGTACCGACTGCATTCACGCCACCGACGCTTAGATCAATTGTTTCATTCGATTCGTGAACGCTGTCTGCATTGGTTGGGATGGTGATGGTGAAGCTGGCGACACCGGCTGGCACAATCAAATTGCCACCGACCAAAGTAACGCCATTACTAAACGATGGCGTCCCAAAATCACCGGCACTGGCAGTGTTACCTGCCAAGGTATAAGCCAGACTGGTGGGCGTGTCTGAGGTATTGCTGAGCGTGACGGTGTGGATCAGATCACTGCCCTCAGTCTTACTATCATTGGTGATGCTTTGCACAGTTGGTACGGCATCGTTATCCAAGATCGTGCCGATGGCATTGACGCCACCGACATTCAGAGTCAACGTCTCGTCTGCTTCATGCACTGTGTCAGCGATTGTGGGAATGGTGATTGTGAAACTGGCGACGCCGGCTGGCACGATTAGATTGCCACCGACTAAGGTGACACCGTTGCTGAAACTTGGTGCACCGAAATCGCTTGCACTGGCGGTATTGCCCGCTAACGTGTAGGCCAGACTGGTCACTGTATCCGACGCATTGGTGAGCGTAACGGTGTGTACCAGATCACTGCCCTCGGTCTTGCTATCATCAGTGATGCTTTGCACAATTGGTACGGCATCGTTATCCAAGATTGTGCCGATGGCGTTAACACCGCCGACATTCAGAGTCAACGTCTCATCTGTTTCATGCTCTGTGTCAGCGATAGTGGGAATGGTGATCGTGAAACTGGTGACACCTGCTGGCACTGTCAAAATACCATTCGATAAAGTAACGCCATTGCTAAATGTCGGTGTGCCAAAGTCACCCGCACTAGCGGTGTTGCCTGTCAGTGTATAGGCGAAACTACTTGCTGTATCGGAAGCGTTGCTGAGCGTGACGGTATGTACCAAGTCACTGCCTTCGGTAACAGTAGCGCTAGAAATGTTTTGTATAGTTGGCGCGACATCGTTATCCACGATAGTAGCAACACCCTGCGTATCGGCAATCGTTGCATTACTGGCGGCACTTAAATTGAGGTTAAAAGTTTCACCGATATTGCCTTCAAAGAGAGCGTCATTGGTGATTGCTACGGTGATGGTTTTGCTGGTTTCGCCAGGCGCGAATGTCAAGCTGCCGCTGGCTGCCGTGTAATCACTACCTGCCAGCGCTGTGCCGTCGGCGGTTGAATAGTTAACGCTCACCGCTAAGCCACTGGCCGCGCTGAGTGTTACCGTGAAAGTAGCGCTACCTGCGGCTTCGTTGACACTTATGTCGTTGACCGACAAGCTCGGTGCAATATCGTTATCGATGATGGTGCCGATACCGGCTTTACCACCAATCACCAATGGCACCGTTTCGTTCGCTTCGTACAAAGCGTCCTGTGTAGTCGGCACCGTCACACTAAAATTGTTCACGCCTGCTGGTACGGTGATCAATCCTGTCACGGCATCGTAAGTCACGCCATTACTAAAGACGGGTGTACCAAAATCACTACTGGATGCGCTACCTCCACCGATACTATACGCAAATGTTGTCGGTGTGCTTGATTGATTGCTGAGTCCAACCTGATAAACCAGATTGCCCCCTTCAATCACACTAGTATTCTCAATCGCGGTGATGGTTGGCGCAGCATCGTTGTCCAATATTGTACCAAGCGCGTTGACGCCACCTACTGACAGGTTCAATGTCTCACTTGGCTCAGCGAGATTGTCATCAACGGTTGGAATGGTCACAGTGAAACTGCTGACACCGGCTGGCACAATTAAATTGCCGCCGACCAAGCTCACGCCATTGCTAAATACTGGTGCACCGTGATCCGTTGCCGAAGCAGTGCCATCAGTCAGTGTAAATGCTAGGTTGGTGACGCTATCAGATGCATTCGACAGTGTCACTGTATGTACCAAATCGCTGCCTTCGGATTTGCTGTCATTGGTGACACTTTGCACGGTTGGCACGGTGTCGTTATCCAAGATCGTACCAACTGCCACCACACCGCCCACCGATAAATTGATGGTTTCATCAGACTCATGCACCGTGTCGCTAATGGTCGGTACTGTGATGGTGAAGCTGGTGACGCCCGCTGGCACCACCAAGTTACCATTCGATAAGGTGACCCCATTACTGAATGTTGGCGCACCAAAATCACTGGCGCTAGCCGTGTTGCCCACAAGGCTAAAAGCAAAACTGGTATCGATACTAGAAGCGTTACTCAAAGTCACGGTGTGCACCAGATCCGTGCCCTCGATCTTGCTATCGTCACTGACAGTTTGAATACTGACCGCATCGTTGTCTTGGATGGTGCCGACCGCTGTTACACCACCGACTGACAAGTTCAAGGTTTCGCTTGGTTCGGCAAGATTGTCGTCAACCGTAGGAATAGTAACGGTAAAGCTGGTCACGCCAGCGGGTACAATCAGATTGCCACCGACCAAGGTGACGCCGTTGCTGAAGGTAGGTGTACCAAAATCAGCAGCGCTAGCTGTGTTACCTGTCAAGGAGTAAGCCAGATTGGTCACTGTATCCGATGCGTTGGTGAGCGTGACGGTGTGTACCAGATCACTGCCTTCAGTCTTACTATCATCGGTAATGCTCTGCACAGTTGGCACGGCATCGTTATCCAAAATCGTACCGACTGCATTCACGCCACCGACGTTTAGATCAATTGTTTCATTCGATTCGTGAACGCTGTCTGCAATGGTTGGAATCGTAATCGTAAAGCTGCTAACACCGGCTGGTACAATCAGATTGCCGCCCACCAAAGTAACGCCATTGCTGAAACTTGGCGTACCGAAATCGCTTGCACTGGCGGTATTGCCCGCTAACGTGTAAGCTAGGCTGGTCACTGTATCCGATGCATTGGTGAGCGTGACGGTGTGTACTAGATCACTGCCTTCGGTTTTACTATCGTCGGTAATACTTTGTACTGTCGGTGCTGCATCGTTATCTACTATCGTGCCAATGGCGCTGACACCGCCGACATTCAGATTCAACGTCTCGTCTGATTCATGAACGTTATCTGCTGTGGTAGGAATCGTTACCGTAAAACTGGTGACATTGGCTGGTACTGTCAACACGCCATTTGATAAAGTAACGCCGTTGCTAAATGTCGGCGCGCCGAAATCTCCTGCGCTGGCAGTCACACCATTGAGTGTAAATGCAAAGGTCGAAATATCTGCCGAAGGGTTTGATAGTGTTACCGTGTGTACCAGATTAGAGCCTTCTGGCGTGCTATCGTTGCTCACGCTGCTGATGGTTGGGCCATTGTCATTGTCAACAATGGTGCCAACCGCATTCACGCCGCCCACCGACAGGTTTAAAGTTTCTGTTGGTTCAGCAAGGTTATCATCCACTGTCGGAATCGTAATCGTAAAGCTGCTAACACCGGCTGGCACAATCAGATTACCGCCCACCAAAGTAACGCCATTGCTGAAACTTGGCGTACCAAAATCACCCGCACTTGCCGTATTACCTGCCAGTGAGTAGGCCAAGCTGGTTGGTGTGTCCGATGCATTGCTCAGTGTAACGGTGTGCACCAGATCGCTACCTTCCGTGATACTTGCGTCGCTGACGCTTTGGATGGTCGGTGCTGTGTCGTTGTCGGTAATCGTGCCAAGCCCTTGTGCATCGGCAATCGTGGCATTGGTGGGATTACTAAGGTTCAGGCTAAAGCCTTCTGTGCTTTCAAATACGTTGTCGTTGGTGATGGCGACGGTGATGGTTTTACTGGTTTCACCGGGCGCGAAACTGAGTGTGCCATTGGTGGCGGAGTAATCGCTGCCAGCCAAGGCGGTGCCATCTGCAGTGGTGTAGTTAACGCTGACGGTTTGGGCGCTTGGGCCACTCAGTGTGACGGTGAACGTCGCATTGCCTGCCGCTTCATTGACGCTGACATCATTGATCGAGAGAGTCGGTGTGACATCATTATCGACAATGGTACCAACTGCATTCACACCACCAACAGATAATTGCAGTGTTTCACTTGGTTCGGCGATATTGTCATCGACTGTCGGAATGGTAATGGTAAAACTGGTGACGCCCGCTGGCACTACAAGATTGCCCGCCACCAAAGTCACGCCATTGCTAAACGCTGGCGTACTGAAATCTGCAGCGCTGGCAGTATTGCCTGCCAAGCTGAATGCAAAGCTGGTATCAATACTGGCGGCATTGCTTAACGTTACCGTATGTACCAGATCCGTGCCTTCGGTTTTGCTATCACTGCTTACTGATTGAATGCTGACCGCGTCGTTGTCGAGTATCGTACCGACCGCGCTGACACCACCAACCGATAAATTCAATGTTTCACTTGGTTCAGCGATATTGTCATCCACCGTTGGAATTGTGATGGTGAAATTGGTAACGCCCGCTGGCACAATTAGATTGCCAGCCACAAGGCTCACGCCATTACTAAAGATCGGTGTGCCATGATCCGATGGCGCGGTGGTCGCATCAGTCAAGCTAAACGCGAAGCTGGTTGATGTGTCCGATGCATTGGTGAGCGTGACGGTGTGCACCAGATCACTGCCCTCAGTCTTGCTGTCGCTTGTGACGCTTTGTACGGTTGGTACGGTGTCGTTATCCAAGATCGTACCAATTGCGTTGACGCCACCCACATTCAAATTCAAAGTCTCGTCTGACTCATGAACGCTGTCTGCATTGGTTGGGATGGTGATGGTGAAGCTGGCAACACCGGCAGGCACAATCAAATTGCCGCCGACCAAAGTAACCCCATTACTAAACGATGGCGTACCAAAATCACTGGCACTGGCGGTATTGCCTGCCAAGGTATATGCCAGACTGGTGGGCGTGTCTGAGGTATTGCTAAGCGTGACGGTGTGGATCAGATCACTGCCCTCGGTCTTGCTATCATTGGTGATGCTTTGCACAGTTGGTACGGCATCGTTATCCACTATCGTGCCGATGGCGTTAACACCGCCGACATTCAGAGTCAACGTCTCATCTGCTTCATGCACTGTGTCAGCGATAGTGGGAATGGTGATTGTGAAACTGGTGACACCTGCTGGCACTGTCAAAATACCATTCGATAAAGTAACGCCGTTGCTAAATGTCGGTGCGCCAAAGTCACCCGCACTAGCGGTGTTGCCTGTCAATGTGAATGCAAAGCTCGACACATCTGCCGAGGCATTCGACAGAGTGACCGTGTGCACCACATCGTTGCCTTCTTGCGTACTATCACTGCTGACGCTGGCCACGCTCGGCCCACTGTCATCGTCCACAATCGTACCGACCGCCGTTTTACCACCCACGCTGACATCAATGGTTTCAATTGATTCGTGAATCGAATCTTGTGTGGTTGGCACTGTAATCGTAAAGCTGGTGACACCGGCTGGCACGATCAGATTGCCCCCCACCAAGGTAACGCCATTGCTGAAACTTGGCGTACCGAAATCGCTGGCACTGGCGGTGTTACCTGCTAGGCTGTAGGCGAAACTGGTCTGGGTATCTGACGCATTGGTAAGCGTGACGGTGTGCACCAAATCACTACCTTCGGTTTTACTGTCATCCGTGATACTTTGTATAGTCGGGATAGCGTCGTTGTCTAGTATCGTGCTGATTGCCGCTTTGCCACCAACATTCAAATTGATGGTTTCGTTGGTTTCGTGAATCGTGTCGACAATCGTTGGCACCGTGACCGTGAAACTGAGCACACCCGCTGGCACGGTGATTAGGCCAGTGCCTGCGTCATACGTAACGCCATTGCTGAACGTGGGCGTGCCGTAGTCGCTGGATGAGGCAGTGCCATTCGTTAAGCTAAACGAAAAGCTAGTCGCGCTGCTGGAAATATTATTCAGCGTGACGGTATGTACCAGATCAGTGCCTTCAAGCTGTGTATCACTCGTCACACTTTGGATGGCCGAGGTGCCATCGTTGTCAACAATCGTGCCGACCCCAGATTGACCACCAACCGTGAGATTCAGGGTTTCATTTGGTTCGATCAGTGCATCATCCACGGTGGGAATGCTAACCGTGAAGCTGGTCACGCCTGCAGGCACAAGCAGATTGCCACCAACCAAAGTAACGCCGTTGCTAAAGCTGGGCGTGCCATAATCCGCCGCATTGGCGCTACCGCCACCTAAACTAAAGCTAAAACTGCTGCTGGTGTTAGAAGCATTACTGAGCGTAACGCTATATACAAGCTCATTACCTTCAGTGACGTTCGGATTGCTAACGCTACCAATCGTGGGGACGCCATCATTATCGATGATGGTACCAGTGCCTTGCGCATCTACAATGGTGGCATTATCAGGATTACTGAGGTTGACGCTGAAAGTCTCGTTGCCCTCAAACAGGTTGTCGTTAGTGATGGCGACCGTGATAGTTTTACTGGTTTCACCAGGTGCGAAGCTAAGACTACCGCTGCTGGCTTCGTAATCGCTACCTGCTACGGCACTACCATCGGCCGTAGTGTAATTGACGTTAACAGTTTGGCTGCTGGCATTGCTGAGGGTGACCGTGAACGTCACACTTCCCGCCGCTTCGTTGACACTGACATCATTGACGCTAATACGTGGGGTGTCGTTATCAACCCCACCAGCACCGGTGCCATCATCATGAATAGTAGTAACCGCCGTACCGGTACTGATGGTGGCATTACTTGGATTGCTAATATTAAGGCTGAAATTTTCAGTGCCTTCAAACACGCTGTCATTGGTGATATTGACGGTAACGGTCTTACTGGTTTCGCCTGGCGCAAAATTCAGCACACCGTTATTTGTACTGTAATCGCTACCCGCTGTTGCGCTGCCGTCTGCGGTGCTGTAGTTGACACTGACTAGTGCTGTCGATGCGCTACTCAGCGTCACGGTGTAAGTCACCGTGCCGGCCGCTTCATTAACATCGGTCGGGCCGCTGACACTCAGGCTCGGTATCGCACCATCGTTGATCGTGCCGGTACCAACCACAGGTCCGCCATTCGCCGAAGTAGAGGCACTCAAGCTCAGACCTTCTGCGCCTTCTACGACGCCATCATTAATCGTTGGAATCCGCACAATAACCGTGGTTACTCCAGCTGGCACCACGGTAGTACCTGATAATGGCGAGAAGGTATTGCCACCATCCACAGACACCAGCGCGGCACCTGTATCCACGCCCAAAGTTGCGGTGCCTGAGCTGGGCGTTAAATTCAGATTGGTCGCGCCACCATTCGAACCACTCAAGGTGACCGTAAAATCAAGATTACCGCTCTCGTTGGCCACCGCATCAGATACCGCAATCACCTGCGGCTCAATCACATTATTATTGTTCGCCGCGCCATTAAAATTGGCATCAAATGTGCCCGCGCCAGTGCCACCACTAAATGATTGCGGCGTCACCGTTTCAGCGATACGATCAAGCTGCACAAAGCCGTTACCATCGCCGCCGCTCACACCTGCGCCACCCAAACCGGCGGCGGTTTCTTCCAGCAATTTATCCAGACTATCGCCGCCCGCAATCGCTTGCGTGATGGCGGTGGTATTGGTTTGATCCGCTTCGTTCGTTGGCAAAAGCGCCGCATTCGCTAAATCGGTTTGACTTGGCGCAAAAACGCTGGCGTCCAAGGTGATGGTTTCACCCTCATGCACCAGATAGCTGCGACCCTGATCAAAAGCGAGTTCCACATGCCCGTTGGCGGCGGTGACGATCACATCATTTTCATAAATCACATCACCAAGTTTGAGCTGGCGCACACTGCCGTCAGGGGAGCGCGCTGTGACTTCACCTTGAAGAGAAACGACTTTGCCAATGATATGAAATGAAGTAGCCATGAGAATGTCCAGACGGAATAATCGAATCTGATCACTCTAACAAGAGCATTTCTCTAAAACAATTGTACTAAAGTACGAGATTGCCAAATTTTTAATTAAATTTCGCCCAAACAGGGGAAAATTAACGATTTTTGACAATAAGTGCTAGTTGTAAACGGCTTTTGATATGTAGTTTTTCCAAAATCGCGCTGACATGGGCTTTCACTGTGCGCTCGGTGATCTGCAATGCGCTTGCGATGTCGCGATTACTCGCACCTTCGGCAATCGCATGCGCCACTTCTCGTTCACGCTCGGTAAGTGTTTGATCCCAATCGGGCTGGACGCTTTGCGCAGTTGCTGGCGTTAATTCTGGTGCGGCACTAGGCAAAGTCAGCAGGCGTTGCATGATCGATTCACCGATCCACAATCCACCTTGGCGCACCACATTCGCCACATTGCGTAATACTTCGACCCCCGCGTGGCTATTGCAATAACCGCGTGCAGCCACCGAAAAAGCGGCGAGTGCTTCCAGATCATTCGGTATATCACTCATAACCACCAAATGACTCTCGGGAAAACGCGCGCGCACGGCAGCAATTTGCAATGCCACTGTCATGTCTGTGCTAAGTCTTAGCCAAACACAGGACGGCGCAATCAAGACCTGTATCGGTAACTCTGTATCCGCTAATTGATCGGTCGGCACACTAATCGCATGCGGAAAAGCGCCATGCCAGGTCTCCAGCAAGCGACCTGTTTTTGAAATAAATAAATGCGTTTGGGATTCCGAATTAGCTGGCAAAGTCAAAACTCATTATCAGTTTTTTTGGTGATGGATATCTAACATTCAAACACGTCAGCGCTCGGTAAATGCCGACTGCTTCGCGCGCAATACAGGTTTCAGCAAATACGACAAGATGGTCTTCTTACCGGTAATGATATCAACCTCGGCCACCATCCCCGGAATAATCGGCTGCCCACCCGACAAAGCGGCATTGATCGTGGAAACCCGCACCGTGTAAAACGTATTACCGCGTTCATCCGTCACTGAATCAGCACCGATCAATTCAAGCTTACCATCTAACCCACCATAAATCGAAAAATCATACGCGGTAAACTTCACCACCGCCTTTTGACCCGGCACCAAAAACGCGATATCACGCGGCGCAATTTTTGCCTCCAGTTGCAGTTTACCTTCCAGCGGCACAATCTCCACAATATCGCGCCCCGGTTGCACCACACCGCCAATGGTATTCACCAGCAAACGTTTCACCGTGCCTTTCACCGGCGAGCGTATCGACGATTGCTTCACTTTATCTGCCAAACCAGTACTGCTTTGGATGATGGAATTCAGACGTGTCATGGTGTCCGACAATTCTTTACTGGCGTTATTTCTAGCCGTCAGCTCCACTTCCTGAATCTTGCGATTGGCCTCGGCAATCGAGGCTTGCGTGCGCGCAATTTGCGCCTCTGCCACATCGCGCTCACCTTTGAAGCGTGAAACATCGCGCTCTAGGCGTAATAATTCCACTTCCGACACTGCACCAGATTTCAGCAAAGGTCGGGTCACGTTCAATTCTTTCAAACTCGATTCATACGCCTGTGCCGCCTGCCGCTGTCTGGCATACGCCTCTTGCTGTTCTTGTGTGCGTTGGGTTAATTGTTGCCTAGCGATAGAAATCTGGGTTTGCATTTCATTGCTGGCGGCATCAAACAGATTTTGTTCTTCCTGCGCAGTTTTCGGATCTTCCGCCGCCACTTCGGGTGGCACCACAAAAGGCTTGCCATCGCCCAAGGCCTTTAAACGCGCCGCCTTGGCAGACAACGACAAATACAGGGAACGATTTTCTTTCACCGACGACACAAAACGCGTGGTATCAATTTGTAGCAAGACTTGCCCTTCCTGCACGATCTGCCCTTCCTTCACTAAAATCTGGGTCACGATACCGCCATCCAAACTTTGCAGAACCTGCAACTGCTGCAAAGGAATCACTTTCGCCTCGCCTTTGGTGATCTCGTCAATATCAACCAAACTCGCCCACAAAATGAACAGCAGCAAGCTAGCAAACAATGCACGCAATAAAATACGCGCCCTGAGCGGCTCTTGCTGCACGATGATGGTGTCAGCATCGCGCATGAAATCCGATTCCGGCAGGCTGACCTTATCACTCCAACGGCGTAGCCAATGCCCCGGTTGCAAATCAAAACGGCGGCGCAGCGTATCCATCCAGCCGATAAAACGCTGCCAGACAAAATTCTGTGATGATTTCATCGCGCCCCCTCGATCTGGCCGTTTTGCAAGGCCGTCATGATCTTGTCTTTCGGGCCATCGGCAACGATCTTGCCTTTGTCCACCACAATGATGCGGGTGGCGAGTTCCATCAAGCTGGGGCGATGTGTCACGATCACCACGGTCTTATGCTGCGCATAACGGGCAATACGATTTTTAAATTGTGCT